>Ga0114971_10000012_pt1 | contig 103982 bp, 93 predicted proteins | sample M_140625_MF_Meta_FD_87320 | JGI IMG/M metagenome (GOLD analysis project Ga0114971, IMG submission 87320) | Freshwater microbial communities from Lake Montjoie, Canada to study carbon cycling - M_140625_MF_MetaG | ecosystem: Environmental > Aquatic > Freshwater > Lake | place: Lake Montjoie... | reverse complement strand
GTACGAGGAGGAGATCGGTAAGCATAAATATGCGTATGCAGCGGAAGATGCAAGACAATTAGGTGGGTTAGTATAAGTGATAAGTAATAAAAATCTGTTATAAATTAGTGTGTGAATATAGCTAATTAGAAGCCCAAAAGTATGGCAATGTTAATTAATTAAAATGCTGAAATGAAGCAATTAAAATATCGCCCCGACATTGACGGTCTGCGTGCGCTGGCAGTTTTAGCTGTTGTATATTTTCATGCGTTTCCCGAAAAGCTTCCCGGCGGATTTGTTGGCGTTGATATTTTTTTTGTGATCTCAGGTTTTTTAATTACGCAAATAATTCATGAAAATATAAAATCTGATACATTTAGTTTTTTTGATTTTTATTGCCGTCGAATAAAAAGAATATTTCCGAGTTTAATTTTAGTGCTCGCGGCTTCATTTATATTTGGTTGGATATTTTTAATATTTGACGAATTTCAGCAGTTAGCCAAGCACATTATGAGTGCTGTTACATTCACATCAAATGTGACTTTATGGAATGAAAGTGGATATTTTGATAACTCCGGAGAAACAAAACCTTTATTGCATTTATGGAGTTTGGCAATTGAGGAGCAATTCTATGTGTTTTGGCCATTAGTTTTATGGGTGGCCTGGAGGATAAAATTTAAACTAATTGCAGTGGCTGCGCTGTTGCTAATGGCATCATTCATTTTTAATATTTCAAATATAAAAAATGATGAAATAGCAACATTTTATTCTCTATTGACAAGGGCATGGGAGCTGCTGGCGGGTGCATCATTAGCCATCTTCATAGACTCAAAGAAATTGGTGGCCGATTCTTATGCTGAGTATTTAGGTTCAATTTTTGGATTCGGATTGATTATGCTAAGCATGATTATTCTCGATAAGGAGTCACTATTTCCAGGTTGGTGGGCACTACTTCCTGTGTTAGGAACTATATTAGTAATAAATAATGGTACCAATTCTCCAGTAAGCGAATATATACTTTCAAATAAGGTTATCGTTTGGTTGGGAACAATTAGTTATCCACTATATTTATGGCACTGGCCATTATTATCATTTGCAAGAATATCGGAAGCGAGAATCCCAGATGCGCACATTAGAAGCAAAGCTATATTATTAGCTATATTATTAGCATGGATAACTTATAAAGTTGTAGAGAAACCCATTAGATTTGGAAAAAAAATAAGAGAAAATACCAAAATATCTGCATTGATTATTTTAATGCTAATTATGGGAACTCTTGCATTTTTTACCTATATTAAACAGGGTAAAGTTTTTGGGAAAGGGGAAGCAATACAAAATTTGTATACTGGTGATATAGGCCATCGAGAGTTCCATCAGTATTCATTTGAGCATTTTTATGAGTGCACCCCTAAAAAAATCGCAAAGAAAGCAGCAAGATGGGAAGGTTATGTTAGGTGCCAGCAATCTAAAATAAATCAACCAATAGATATTGCCTTAATAGGCAATAGCCATGCAGAGCATTTATTTATTGGTCTGGCGGAAAATTTACCTAGCAAAAATATCGTATATTATGTATTTACGGGCCTGCCATCTATTGAAAATCAATTATACGAAGATACATTTCATTTTTTAAATCAAACCGACTCAATTAAGCATATAGTGATTTCAATGGATTGGGCTGGGAAATATGATTTAGATAAAGTTGAAGCTGAGTTATTAAAAACTGCCGATCAACTTATTGCAAAAGGTAAGTTTGTATATCTAATTGAAGATGTACCTACTTTTTCTTTTGATCCCATTCGATGTAAAGGTATACGCTTCCCATATAAAGCAGAAATGTGTACTGACTTACGAAAAACACAAGTATATGAAGCTATGTTAAATAGGGTGATTAAGAAAAATAAAAGAATTAGACTAATCAAAACCCTAAAATACTTTTGTGATGAGCAAGTATGTAGCATGACTCAGGGTAATAAATTATTGTTTAGAGACACCAATCATTTGAATGTAAATGGTTCACAATACTTAGGTAGCAAAATAGTTAGTGAGCATATAGATGCATTCCAATAAGAATTGAATAGAGAATACTAATTAAATTGATTAATTAATTCGCATATATGTTTAATTTCATCAAGGCTATGATGAGGACTAATAGGCAAACTTAAAACGCTACTAGATATATTTTCTGTGATTGGCAATTGGAAATTGCTATATTCTTTATAGCATTTTTGAAGATGTGGCGGGGTTGGGTAATGGATAATAGTTTCACAATTATTATTTTTTAGAAACTCTAATAGTTGATTTCGTTTTGTTAGCTTTATGACATACAAATGCCATACAGGATCAGAATTTTTTAAGACTGCAGGCAGTTGAATGTCTTGTGATTTAATGTTTGTTTGATACAAATTTGCAATAACAGAGCGTCTGTGATTCCAATCAGTTAGATATTTTAACTTTACGCGTAATGTGGCTGCCTGTAGCTCGTCTAAGCGGGAATTAATCCCTAGAACTTCATGTTTGTATTTAGCGCTAGAACCATAATTTCTTATTTGTCTAATATTTTCCGCAATTTCTGGGCTATTTGTTGAAATTGCGCCGGCATCACCTAACGCACCTAAATTCTTCCCTGGGTAAAAGCTCCAGGCTATAGCATCTGAATGAGAGCCAATCTTTTTACCTTTATACGCCGCCCCTTGAGCTTGAGCCGCATCTTCGATAACTTTTAAATTAAATTGCTTAGCAATGTAAGAAATTGGATCTAGGTCGGCTGGTTGACCATACAAGTGCACGGGTAAAATAGCTTTTGTTTTTGAAGTGATGGCTTGCGCTATACGATTTGGGTCAATATTGAAAGTGTTGGGGTTGGGCTCAACAGGCACTGGTGTTGCACCTATCTCAGTAACAGCGAGCCAAGTTGCTATGAATGTATGTGCTGGAACAATGACCTCGTCACCCGGAAGTATGCCAACTGCCATTAGAGCTATTTTAATGGCGTCAAGTCCGTTGCCAACCCCCAAAGTATAAGTCGAATCAACATACTCAGAGAATTCTTTTTCGAAAAGTGCTAGCTCATCACCCAGTAGATACCATCCACTACGTGATACTTTTAGTATGGCAGTCTCAATTTCAGTCTGTAATTCTAGATAGGCAGACGAGAGGTTTAAAAATTTAACAGCTTTCAATTTTATTTTTACTTTCTATGAATTCTGAGTACGATCTGTAGTAATCATTTTCATTGTAAATGTCTGATGCAAGAACAAGGCAAACGGCCCCAGATGAAAAATAGTTAATTTCTCGCCAAATCATTGAGCAAAGAAATAGACCTTGGTATGGCCGATAAAGATGGATATTCTTTTTATTGTCACCATCATCTAATTCAATATTAAAGCTACCTGATAACGGAATTATGATTTGATTTAAGGATTTATGGGCATGCCCACCCCTGATAGATTCAGCAGGGATGTCATATAAATAATATATCCGTTTGATCTCAAAAGGACAAATTCCTTTTTCTATAAAGGTTAAGTTTCCACGGTTGTCGCTTATTTTGGGTAAATTCAATAAAGTGCAATCGTCAACGGTTGTTTTATTCATATAATTACAAATTATTTGATGTGAAAATTAACTAAATTCTATAACATGGAACGTCATTCGCGTTGGTAATTAAGCTTCAATGGTGTGTGCGCTTTTCAAAATAGAATATGTGAGCCATAAATTGCGGCCCAGTATTATAATGGGTGAAGCGTGCTGTTATGTTAGTGTTTATTATCTAAGCATATTCATTGATAGAAGTGGAAAATACCATGATTTGGGAAAAAATGGGTCAAATATGGAAAGCTGGTGATCATATGTCTTGGGGATCTAACGGGACTTTGACACCTACACCTTATAGCCTTGGTAACGGCACAATACGTGTTTATTGTGGTATCAGGGATGGTATGGGTATAAGCAGGGTTGGATATTTTGATGTGGACGAAAGTAATCCTAAAAAGGTAACTGGCTATTCAAAAAGCCCGGTATTAGATATTGGGATTCCAGGGGCATTCGATGACAATGGGATGTTGCTAGGTGACCTCATCAAAGTTGGTGAAGAGCTGCGTATGTATTATGTTGGATTCCAACTTGCTACACGTGCAAAATTTTTAGCCTTTGGCGGATTGGCAATCAGCCAAGACAATGGAGCCACATTTAAGAGATACATTCAATCTCCAATCATTGATAGAGATGATAATGGCCTCTTTATTCGTGCGATACATGGTATAAGAAAAAGAGGTGATGGTCGTTTCCAAATATGGTACTCTGAAGGTGCTAGTTGGGAAACGATAGAGGGAAAACCATATCCCAACTATTCCGTAGCAACATTAACAAGTGAGGATGGTTTACGTTTTGAAAGAAACCAAGGAAAAAAAATAAATATTCAAAATGAAGGGGAGTATCGTTTAGGTAGATCAAGGGTATTTACGCTAAAAGAAAATTATCATATCCTAACATTCACATATGGCAAGGTAGATGGTGAATACCAATCTGGATACGCTGTATCTTCAGACTTAGAAACATGGGAAAGAAAAAGTGATTTCGGTCTTATTCCTGGGCCAGATGATTTTGACTCAACGCATCTAGCTTATCCAGCTTTAATCAGAAACAAACATGGAGATGTATATTGTTTCTATAATGGAAATGATATGGGTCGCGGTGGAATAGGCCTTGCAAAATTAGAGAGTTGTTAATTGGCGGTAAAAAAACTATTAATATTTGGCGCTGGTGAAACAGCAACAATCGCTGCTGAATTTTTCATTATCGACTCAGCTGAGAACTTAGCTGGTTTTATTGTGGATGACAAATTCTGGACAAAAGAATTGATGCACCACGGCTACCCCGTTTATAAATTATCTACCTTAGAGATGGAGTGTCCTAACGATAGCTATAAAATATTTATTGCGATATCTTATGGGCAACTTAATCAACAAAGACTAAGAGTTTATGAGCTCATTAAGTCACTAGGCTATGAGTTGGCTAGTTATATTAGTTCGAAAGCAACTATTTGGCGAACTGCAGCAATAGGCAATAATTGCATGATATTTGAAGGAAATAATATACAGCACGGGGCAGTTATTGAAGATAATGTTATTTTATGGTCAGGTAATCATATAGGTCATGGCTCAAAAATAAGACATTCAGCATACTTGTCATCACATGTATGTATTGCAGGATTTTCTGAGGTTGGCCAAAGATCGTTTATTGGAATAAATGCTTCAGTAATTGATTATGTAATAGTCGCAGAGGATTGCTTTATTGCCGCAGGTGCTATGGTAAATAAAAATACTGAAATAAATTCGATTTATATGGGCAATCCAGCAGAAAAAAATAGTAAAGTAACCGCAAAGAAATATTTTAAAGTTAAATAATGAAAATATTAAATGTCAGCTCCTTAGGCGAATTAAGAAGCCGGAGTGCGGAAATAAAACGTCATGTGGCTAGCGAAGGTGCAATCTTAATTCGGGGAATTTTTGACCAATTAAAGATCCGTCAATCACTAAAGTTAGTTTATGCAAAATTGGACAATGAATGTTCTATTTTGGGTACAACTCAGGGCAGCAGAAAAACTGTTAGAGAGAATTCGTTAAAATGGTCAGTAGGAGCATCATCGGGCGCTCAAGTTGGTAACGCTAGATTCATGATCACCGCGTATAATCCAATATCTGCAGAAGATATTTACGGATTCAGAGCGCACTTTACTCGGCTAATTGCAGCGCGGGATGCTATTCGAGATGATAACAATAATACTTTTGACGAATCATTATCGGGTGAAAGTTTTAATGCATGTCGCTTCCAGATATATCCCAATGGGGGTGGATTTATGCTTGGGCATCGTGATTATATAGCTGAGACTGCTTCTAAAGAGCAGAATGTACAGCTACTTCAATTAGTTCTGTTTGTAACGCAACGTGGAATAGATTTTGAGGGTGGTGGTGGTTATTTGGTTCACGATCATAATCACATTGATATTGAAGAATTAGCCCAGTCTGGTGACATCGCAATTTATGACGGGCAATCTTTTCATGGGGTTGCAGACATTGATCCTATTAAACCAGTTGACACATCAAAAATTAGAGGCAGAGTTGTTGCTTTAGTGACAATTTATCAATAATGGAGAATATTTACTCAACATTAGCTTTTCAAGAATTAAGTGAAGTTCCTAACGTGGAGCCTGTAGCACATAATTTATTTGGCGTTCAAGGGAAGCAGAGCTTCGTTTTCGGTTTAAAGCAAGACGGGGTAGATTTTTATGGAATTTATGCACCATTTTGGTTTCCTTTATTTCTAGCGCAGAATTCAGATATAAAAAAATTAGAGGAGTGCTTAGATCAACTGCTGCAAAAAACTTTTTTCAATAATGATACTAAGAAAATTATCATTCGCCTGCCCCCCTATTTTTATGATGAATCTATAGAGATTTTAAGTTTTTTATTAGAAAAAAATGGATTTAAACAAATTAATATGGCCTTATGGCAAATGATGGATCTTAAAGGGTGTGACTCGAAATTAAGCTATACATTGAAATTAAAACATTCCGCCAGGAAGGTTTTGAAAAAATTTGATCCAACGGATATTTATTTAGAGAGAGTTGACGTTTGTAACACCGGCGATATAAAGCTTGTATACGATATTATTAACCAGAATAGAATAAATATTGGAACAAATATTAAATACTCCCTGAATTATTTACTATCATTAATTTCCCAATTTGAAGCATATATAAAAATATTTCTACTAAAAGTAAAGTCAAGACCAGTAGCGGCAGCAATTTGCCATCAATCATCAGAGAATGTCATGTATGTTGCTGGTTGGGGTGACTCTGGTCATTCACTAGAATACTCTCCTATGTATAATTTCGCTGCTGAACTAGTTGGTTATTGCATAGAAAAAAAATATGAATATTTAGACTTTGGGATATCAAGTGACCTAGATTTATATACCCCAAATTTGTTGAAATTTAAACAAAATATTGGATGCCAAACAACATCACAAAGAACTTTCTGTTTAGAAATTAATAAGTAATTATCTATGGATTTGAATTTGCCGCTGGTTTCAATAGCCTTAATTTGTTACAACCAAGAAGATACTATTGAAAGTGCATTAAAAAGTCTTGTGGATCAGACCTATAAAAATGTAGAGTTAATTATATCGGATGATTGTTCTAGGGATTCTACGGTCGATATTATCCAAAAATTTCTGAGCAATCTAAATTTTAAATATAAGTTAAACGTTAATAAGAGAAATTTAGGTATTGGAGGAAATTTAGCTAAAGCAGTAAGCCTATGTAGTGGGGAATTCATTGTACCAGCTGCGGGTGATGATATATCCACTAGTGATAGAGTAGAGGTGGTGGTTAATCATTGGCTTGATAGCGGCAAGAAGGTTGGATATATCAATACTGATTTAATTGAAATAGATAGGGAAGGAAATTATCTTAAGTATAAAAAATCAGATAACTTTTTGGACTACCCAAATTTAGAGGCTTGGGTTAAAACCCCTCAGTTTAGAATGGGCACGGAACATTGGTCTAGAGAATTCTACGAGAAACTTCCGCCATTCTCAAACGTCACTTGTGAAGATCAAATATTAGCATTTAGAGCCATCATGCTCGGACTTGGAAGCACTATACACAAGGCGACATTAAAGCACCGTGTAGGTGGCGTCACTACTAATAATATTAGAACAGCTCAGGAAAAAGTTGCCAAGCTTCTGGAGGACGCAAAAACATCTAAAAATGATCTATATCAAATGCTTTTAGATGCTGATTATTTATCTCAAGGAGAGATGATAAAAGACTTTCTTCACAAAAAAATAGCTGAGAATGAATTAATTATTCTTTCATTGGAGGGGTCTAGTGGATCAGAAATACTTTCTCGACTGTTAGTCAGTAAGAATGTAAAGGTTGGCAAAAGAATTCGTTTGTTTTTTTATGCAATTACACCTTTAATAATGAATTTAATTTTCATGATAAGGCAATTCTTTAAACGTTAATAAAACTAAGGCACGTATATTAAGTTTACGTTTAATAGGATCATTTTTTAAATGAACAAACAAAAATACGCCATTACTTTTGCTTGCTATAACGCGTTGGAATATACCCAGCAGTGTATAGAGAGCATGTTGCGTTGTGGTACGCCACTGGATCGTGTAGTGATTGTTGACAATGGCTCAACGGACGGCACCCGTGAATACATTGCCCAATTAGGCCCTGTTCATAAAATATACAATCAAGATAATTACGCGTGTGGCGTCGCTTGGAATCAAGGGGCGCTCGCTTTGCAGGCAGAGTGGACAATTGTGATGAATAATGACGTTTTAGTGTCACCACAATGGGTAGAGTCGCTGATTGGTTGTGCAGAGACGCGCGGATTGAAAGTAATTAGCCCCGCTTTGATTGAGGGTGAATTAGATTATGATTTTGAGAAATTTTCGGCAGCAGCTAGCAGCAAAATGGCTGACGTTTGTCGCGCTGGCGGTCGTCATGCGGTGTGCTTAGCAGTTCACCATTCGGTTTGGATGGATGTGGGATATTTCAGAGCAGCACCGCGCTTGCTAGGCTATGAAGACACTTTGTTTTTTAATGAATTAGAAAAAGCGAGTGTCCCAGTAGGTATTACTGGTGCGTCTTGGTTGCACCATTATGGATCGGTCACGCAAACGTTGATGAAACAAGAGCGAGGCCTCACCAATAGTCAAGGTTTGGGTTACCGTTACAATTATCGATTGTTGCAGCAAAGTTGGTTAGAGCGAAAGTGGAGTAAGTGGCAGCGTAAGCAGCAGCAAAGACAATGGATAGCTGATGAGATGGCGCGATACGGTATGACACTACATGGCCTTAGGGAGGGTGCAGATTTTAAATGGATATAGACAGCTGATTATTGGCTGTGTAATTTTGAAGTAAGTCTTCCAGACATCGAGTTACAGTCTCCACCGAGATATTGAGCAAGCAATCGCTAGTACTTTCGAGGCGTCGCTCACAACCCTCAAAGCCGCAGGGTACGCAATCTCCAACGCCTTGAATTAATTGCACATTATTTTTTTGCTGGGTGCCGATTCTAACCCATGGGTTAGTCGATCCATCATGCCCTTTGGGCCACGGACCCCAGCGCACGGGCTCTGAAGGACCAAATAAGGCTAAGGTTGGTATGCCAGTGGCGGCTGCAAGATGGGTAATCGCTGTGTCAGGCCCAATGTAGGCGTGGGCTCTCGCGAGTAGCGCCGCCGTGCCACCGATGCTGAGTATGCCTGCGGTATTGATGACAGTTTGCGGTAATTGCGCAGTAATTTCACGAATGTAATTAAGTTCTTTGGGATCGGGGCTACCACTGAACGCGACCGCATAACCGTGCTGCTCTAACCACTGCGCAAGCGCTATCCAATTAGATTGTTGCCACATCTTATAGCGGTATTTAGGGTAGGGATGTAACACCACCAGGGGTTTGTGCCGGTGTATGGGCAGTGTTGATATAGCAGCTTGATCGGCGGCATTGAATGCGGGTGTCAGCGTTGCATAGGTATCAATGTTCAACAGCCGGATGACTGATAAGTAGGTTCTAACCGTGTGATCGCTGATGAAGTCAGAAAATACGTATTGGTTGAGTAATTTGGTTTTCCAGCGGTCTGCGGGTCTATCAAGTAGGACGCCAGCGCGATGCTTTCCGGCTAGCCAGGCATAAAGTGTGGGTCGGTCGCCCGATAGTAAAGATAAGGCTAGATCATAACGTCGGAATATTTGAAACAATAGTTTAAGGTGTTGCATGCCAGTCGGTCGTTCTGGAATGCGAGTAATATGATCGATATCTGAATTGTCTGAAATGACCCCTTCAGTGCCAGCAAATACTAAGGCGTGAATGTTACACTGGGGCCATGCTATTTTAAGTGATCGTATCGCGGCTGTTGCTAGAAAGACATCGCCAATGCGGCGCGTGATGATCACAAGAATTGTTTCGGGTGGTAATTTCAAGTTTGTTGGGGCCTTAGTGCGAGTGGTAATGCTTAGTGGAGGTCAGTTGTTTTGCGTTGATGTTGACGATGCAATTGCATCAATTTCACATATCGATAATATGACCCTTCAGCATTGGTGATGGCTAGTAGAAACCCTTCAGTGCCGTCTAAAAACCCCCGACGCAGAAAATAAGTGCGAATAAACGCCCATAAACCATGACTCAATGCTGTCCACAAGTTAGCCTGCCGCCCCCGTTGATATAAGCTCTGAGCGCTCGCGGTCGAATAGCGGTTAAGCTTATCCAGCGCTTGATCCAAGTCTGTCATGGTTTCATGTCGGATGGGGTTTTTAAGTCTTCTGACTTCGCCATTCGCTATCAAGTGCTCATGAACGACATCGTCAGAGAATCGCGCTTGGGTGCGAATAAATAAACGCACCACATAATCCGGCCACCAGCCAGAGTGGTGAATATTTCGTCCACAAAAGCTAGATAATCGTGGCATAGCAAATGCAGCAGGATGATGACTTTGGGCAAGCTGGTGTTTAATCTCGGCAATTAAATCAGGAGTTAGCCACTCATCGGCATCTATTGATAAGACCCATTCCCCGGTTGCGGCTTGCAGGGCAAGATTTTTTTGAAAACCAAAGCCATGCCATTCGAGAGTGTTGATCAAGCGTACTGCATATTGGTGGCATATCTCTGCTGTGCGATCAGTGCTATTGGAGTCGACTACTACAATTTCATCCGCCCAAGCCACTGATTGCAGACAGCGCTCTAGGGTGCGAGCGGCATTTTTAGTAATAATAGTGACGGATAGTGTCATGAGTTTACTCTGCGCGATCTGTAGTCAGTCATCGTAAGCATTAAAACATTGAATCATTGAATCATTTCGAGAGTCAGGATCATACCATTGGGTACCCGTGACCGTATCCACCCAGTGTACTGATCCTTTGGATTTTACTACGTATGCTTGAGAAATCATCTGTATAATCATTGCCTTAGCCAGAATAAGTGGTTTGGCAGTAACCCATATTGGTGATGGCACATCCTTAATCCTTAATCATTTAGTCATTGATACTATAACTATGAAAATTGCAATTGCAGGTATTGGGTATGTGGGCATGTCCAATGGGGTGTTGTTATCGCAACACCATGAAGTAGTAGCGATTGATTTGAGTCCAGAAAAAGTAGCGCTCGTGAATCGTCGCGAATCACCGATTGTGGATGCAGATATTGAGCACTATCTGAAACATAAATCACTTAATCTGCGCGCCACCCTAGATGCCAAAGAGGCCTATGTGGGTGCTAATTTTGTTGTGATTGCTACACCGACAGATTACGATCCAGAGACGCAGTATTTTAATACCCGCTCTGTAGAGCAGGTGATTCGCGATGTGATGGCGATTAATCCTATCGCAGTCATGGTGGTTAAATCGACAGTGCCTGTGGGCTTTACGGCGAGAGTCAGTGCCGAGTTAAATTGTCAAAACGTAATATTCTCGCCAGAGTTCTTGCGCGAGGGTCAGGCCTTGCATGACAATTTATACCCGTCACGGATTATTGTGGGCGAACGATCAGAGCGCGCACGTGTGTTTGCTGGGCTACTGCAAGAGGGAGCCATTAAGAAAGATGTGCCTGTGCTCTATACCGACTCTACTGAGGCTGAGGCGGTAAAATTATTTTCTAATACCTATTTAGCATTGCGGGTAGCCTATTTTAATGAGTTAGATACCTATGCGCTCACTCATGGCCTAGACTCAAAGCAAATTATCGAGGGCGTAGGTTTAGATCCGCGGATTGGCAGTCACTACAATAATCCTTCGTTTGGTTATGGTGGTTATTGTTTACCTAAAGATGTAAAGCAATTACTCGCCAACTATCATGCCGTGCCACAAAATTTAATTCATGCCATCGTTGCATCCAATACCACTCGTAAGGATTTTATTGCTAACTCAATATTAGAGCGATCACCGGGTGTGGTGGGTGTGCATAGACTGATTATGAAAAGTGGTTCAGATAATTTCCGAGAGTCTTCGATTCAGGGCATTATGAAGCGTATTAAAGCCAAGGGTATTACGGTGATTGTGTATGAACCAGAATATAAAGAGCTTGAATTCTATCGCTCACGCGTGGTGAATGATTTAGCGCAGTTTAAGCGCGAAGCAGATGTAATTATTACCAATCGGATGTCAGCCGCACTTAATGATGTGGCTGATAAAGTGTATACCCGTGATTTATTTGGCGATAATTAATCGCATGAGATCACACCGGAAAGGTCAAACATGTTGAATAAAGTGGCGAATCGTAAGCGTGTGCTAGTCACGGGAGGAGCAGGTTTTTTAGGGTCTCATTTGTGTAGGCAATTGTTGCGCGATGGTTGTGATGTGTTGTGTGTAGATAACTTTTACAGCGGCACCAAAGACAATGTAATTGATCTATTGAATAACCCACATTTTGAATTGATTCGGCATGATGTCACGTTCCCGCTTTATGTGGAAGTGGATGAAATTTATAACTTGGCTTGCCCTGCGTCGCCAGTGCATTATCAACGCGACCCCGTGCAAACCACCAAAACCAGTGTGCACGGTGCGATTAATTTGTTGGGGCTAGCTAAGCGTGTGAATGCCAAGATTCTGCAAGCGTCTACCAGCGAGGTCTATGGTGACCCACAAGTCCACCCGCAGCGCGAGGATTACTGGGGGCATGTAAATCCCATTGGTATTCGCTCGTGTTATGACGAGGGCAAACGTTGCGCGGAGACTTTGTTCTTTGATTATCACCGGCAACACCAACTAGAGATTCGAGTGGTGCGAATTTTTAATACCTACGGGCCGCATATGCACCCGAATGATGGTCGTGTGGTATCGAATTTTATTATGCAAGCATTACGCCACCAAGACATTACCATTTACGGTGATGGTGGGCAGACGCGGAGTTTTCAATACGTTGATGATTTGATCCGCGGTATGATCGCATTAATGAATAACACCCAAGGTTTTTTGGGCCCCGTCAATATGGGTAACCCGGTAGAGTTCACCATCAAAGCGTTGGCACAAACGGTCTTGCGATTAATTCCGGAGAGCCGTAGTCAGTTGGTGTTTAAGCCCTTGCCTTCAGATGATCCGATGCAACGCAAACCGGATATCAGTCTGGCGACCAACACCTTGGGTTGGGAGCCTGCCGTAGCGCTGGAGCAAGGTTTAATTAAAACCATCGCTTACTTTAGAACTGTGGTGTAAGTGTTTTATTTGAGCTTACGCTGACCTGGTTTGCCTCAGGCAACGTTTCAACATGACATCCCAAGGCTCAGGCTGAATGCCAAACTGTTGTAACAGGCGTGATGTGTCTAAGCGTGAGTTCATGGGGCGCATTGCTGGAAGCGGATATTCAGCAGTGGTGATAGGTGTGAGTGTAGGTAAAGATCGACCACTGGGCAATGTGGTAGCTGCCAGAATGGCTTGTGCAAAACCATGCCAAGTGACCGCACCGCTGGCGCTGAAGTGATATAGACCGCGGCGCTCAGGTCGTGGTTCTTGTTGATCGGCAGTCAGTAGTGAGGCCGTCATTTCAGCGATTGCCTGTGCCCAAGTGGGCGCGCCGAGCTGATCATTCACAATCCGTAATTCAGGACGCTCGCTGGCTAGTCGACGAATCGTATTTAAAAAATTACTGCCTTGATCGGCATAGACCCAGCTGGTACGCAAAATGTAATGCGCAGCGCCACTGTTTTGGATAGCGAGTTCACCGGCATATTTGCTCAGCCCGTAGATATTGAGCGGGTTTGGCTGATCAGTTTCGACATAGGGTGTACTTTTATCACCATCAAACACATAGTCGGTGGAGTAGTGCACTAGCAAGGCGTCTGACTCTTGCGCCATCTGCGCCATGATGGCTGGCGCGGTGGCGTTAATCTGGTAGGCCAGATCTGGCCTGTCCTCGGCACGGTCAACAGCAGTGAATGCCGCCGCATTGACGATGATCTGTGGTTGATACGAGCGGATGGTTTGACGCAGGGCGTGTTCGTCAGTCAGGTCTAGTGCTTGACGATCAAGTACGGTGACAGCCCCCAGGTGGGCGAGTGCGCTGGGCAGCGCCTGTCCGACTTGGCCATTTTTACCAATGATCAGAATGTTGGTCATGCGAAATGAACCCCATCAGCAAATCGGAGGCCAAGTTGATCTTTGGCTGAAACGATAGGCTCGCCACTGAGTGGCCATTCGATGCGTAGCTGTGGATCATGCCACACAATGCATTGTTCGTGCTGCGGGGCATAATAGTCTGTGGTTTTATAGAGAAAGTCTGCTGACTCACTCAACACCAGAAAACCATGGGCAAAGCCTTCGGGTATCCATAATTGTCGATGGTTATTGGCCGATAAAGGCACGCCAACGGCTTGACCATAGTGAGATGAGCTGCGGCGCAAATCCACCGCCACGTCAAACACTTCGCCGGCAGTTACACGTACGAGTTTTGCTTGTGTCTGTTGGGTTTGATAATGCAGGCCACGTAATACGTGGCGCGCCGAGCGTGAGTGATTGTCTTGAACAAACTGCGGGTTTAATCCGGTGGCTGTATGAAATGCCTTGGCATTAAAACTTTCAAAGAAAAATCCGCGATCATCGCCAAATACTTTGGGTTCAATGATCAACACTTCAGGTATGGCTGTAGGGGTGACCTTCATTGGAATACGCGATCCTTGAGTATGCGCATGAGGTATTGGCCGTATGCATTTTTGATTAAGGGCTTGGCTAAGGCCGTCAATTGTTGTGCGCTGATGTAGCCTTTGCGATAGGCCACTTCTTCAGGGCAGGCCACTTTCAGGCCTTGGCGATTTTCTACGGTTTCAATGAACTGTGAGGCTTGGAGTAAGGAGTCGTGGGTACCGGTGTCTAACCACGCCATACCTCTGCCCAATACGCACACATTGAGTCGACCTTGTTTTAAATACAGGTTATTTAAGTCGGTGATTTCGAGTTCCCCGCGGGCTGAGGGCTTAAGAGACTTGGCTAACTGCACCACGCTGTTGTCATAGAAGTATAAGCCAGTTACTGCGTAACGCGATTTTGGCTTTTTGGGTTTTTCCACTAAGGCCCGTGCCTGACCGGCAGCATTAAACTCAACCACACCATAGCGCTCAGGGTCAGTCACGGCATAGGCAAATACTGTGGCACCATTCTGTGCGTTAGCTGCTGTCAGTTGGTTGGCGAACTCGTGACCATAGAAAATATTGTCCCCCAAGATTAAAGTAACTGGGTCTTTGCCAATAAATTTTTCACCTAAAGTAAATGCTTGGGCCAAGCCATCAGGCGAGGGCTGCACTTTATAGGACAGCTTAATTCCCCATTGCTGACCATCGCCCAAGAGCTCGCGAAAGCGGGGGGTGTCTTGTGGGGTAGAGATGACCAAAATATCACGGATGCCGGCTAACATCAGTGTGGTTAGCGGGTAATACACCATGGGCTTGTCGTAGATCGGCAATAGCTGTTTCGATACCACGTGAGTCACTGGATAGAGGCGTGTGCCGGAACCGCCCGCGAGGATGATGCCTTTTCTCATGGCGTGTGTACTTTCTGAGGGTATGTGGAGTTCATAATGGGTCAGTGTCTTGGTTTTTACTTGCGGGCGCTATAATTCAAATCTAGCCATTGCCGATAGTCACCGCTAATCACATTGGCCACCCACTCCGGGTGATCTAGATACCATTGCACCGTTTGCCGCAGCCCATGGGCTAGCGTGGTCTGCGGCGTCCAGCCCAGTTCTGTGCGGATTTTTTCAGCATTAATAGCATACCGCCGATCATGTCCTGGGCGGTCGGTTACAAAGGTAATTAAATTGGCGCGCGGCGTGGCGGCGGGACGCAGTTCGTCTAGTAGCGCGCAGATCGTACGCACGATTTCTAGGTTGGTTTGTTCGCTATTGCCGCCAATGTTGTAGGTCTCACCAAGACGACCTTGAGACAGTGCAGTGCTGATACCGGTACAGTGGTCGCCCACAAACAACCAATCACGCACATTTAAGCCGTCACCGTATACCGGAAGTGGTTTGCCGTTGAGGGCGTTTAAGATAATGAGAGGAATTAGTTTCTCAGGGAATTGTAGTGGCCCGTAGTTATTCGAGCAATTGGTGGTAATGGTGGGCAAGCCATAGGTGTGGTGATAGGCGCGCACTAAATGGTCGGAGGCAGCTTTAGACGCAGCATACGGACTGTTCGGCGCGTAGGGCGTGGTTTCGCTAAAGGCGGGGTCTTGGGGCCCTAGGGTGCCATAGACTTCATCGGTAGACACGTGGAGGAAGCGAAACTGTTGCTGTGCCGCACCCGCTAAGCCCGCCCAATAAGCGCGTGCCGCTTCTAATAAATGAAAAGTGCCGACAATATTGGTTTGTATGAAGGCGGCCGGGCCATGAATTGAGCGATCGACATGACTTTCTGCGGCAAAGTGGATAATCGCTGACGGCTGATGTTGCTCGAGTAGTTGGTCCACTAGGGCGCGGTCCGCGATATCCCCGCGGACAAACTGGTGGCGAGGGTGATCTTTTAAGTCGGCTAAGTTGGCGATATTGCCAGCGTAGGTGAGTTGATCTAGGGTGATCACGTGATTGGCCGAGGAGGCTAGGCAGTGATGCACAAAATTTGCACCAATAAAGCCGGCGCCGCCCGTGACTAGAATCACCATGAGTATTCCAATAATTTCAATGTGTTGTTATTAATAGTTATCAATAGAAGGTGGGCTATAACCGCCATTAGCGTGCTTAAAAACCGTAACCTGAGCCGGCCAGCGCTTTCCCGTAAGCGGCGTATTGTATTGATTTTTTGAGCGCCAATGTTACCCTCAGTAAGAGTTATTGTTGGGTGCTTATTGCTGGGTGCTCTAAGCTTGACCCCAGCAGGGCCTAGAGAAAAATTAAATTATTAAATTAAATCAAATAGATATGACGGAATTTCAGATTGTGCTTGGCAAGCCTGTTCTCGGTTTCAGAGGTCATACACAGTGATGCGTGTGGTGTACTCGCTGGTGTGGTTCATGGCCTTGCCCGTAGTGCTCTTGCGTTTATGGTGGCGCGCGCGACGACAGCCTGAATATCTGCAGCATATCGCCGAGCGATTTGGGTATTATCCAGCGCTCACCGATTGCCGTCCCAAATTATGGCTGCATGCCGTATCGGTAGGTGAGACCCGCGCCGCAATACCATTGATCGAGGTGTTGCTAACGCGCTATCCCCAGCACCAATTGGTGCTGACCCATATGACCCCGACTGGGCGGGCCACCGGTTTGGCCTTGTTAGGCGCGCGCGTGCAGCAATATTATTTGCCCTACGATTATCCGGGTGCCGTGGCGCGGTTCGTAGCCCACGTCCAACCGCAGTTTGGTGTGTTGATGGAGACAGAGTTATGGCCCAATCTGCTTAAAGCGTGTGCAGACCAAGGGGTTCGGATGTATTTAGTGAATGCCAGACTCTCGGAGCGCTCAGCCCGACGCTATCAGCAGTTTGTGGGTTTAACGCGGGCGATGCTGTCGCGCTTTACTGCGATCGCTGCTCAAAGCGAGGTCGATGCTGATCGATTCCAGCGTTTAGGTGCGAGCCCGGTGGTAGTCACGGGAAGTTTAAAATTTGATGTGCTGATTCCGGCGACGCAACTCGTAGTAGGACGCGATTGGCGTCGCCAGTGGCCAGCGCGACCAGTCGTGGTCTTCGCCAGTAGCCGAGAGGGAGAAGAGCGTCTGTTTTTAGAGGCGATGACAGCGCACGATTTAGATCAGGTATTGTTAGTGGTTGTACCGCGTCACCCGCAGCGATTCGAAGCGGTTGCGCAGTTAATCACTCAAGCCGGTTGGCGCATCCACAGACGCAGTGCAAATACCGCGTGTCCCGCAGAGGTGCAAGTGATTGTAGGCGACACCATGGGGGAGATGTTTGCCTATTACGCAGCTAGCGATGTGGTGATCTTGGGCGGGAGCTTTTTGCCCTATGGCGCGCAAAGCTTGATTGAGCCATGCGCTGTAGGTAAGCCAGTGATTTTGGGGCCTTCGACCTTTAATTTTGCCGAGGTCACTCGCCAAGCGGTGGCAGCCGGTGCTGCGCTTCAAGTCGCCGATCCCGCCGAGGCCTGGCGGGCTGCGCGCGCGCTACTGGCTGACCGCGAGCGTTGCCAACAGATGGCGGAAGCCGGCGCGCATTACACTGAAAGTCAGCGCGGTGCAACCCAGCGAGTGCTGGAGATTATTACGGAATGCAATCCTTAAGTTACTGATAATTAAGGACTATTTTTATCTGCAAGTGCGCTATTTCTGACCGTCGCGGGCTAACCAGGCATTGACTTGCTGTAAGTCAGCCTCGCTTAATTTCCCGGCAGCGGCGTTTAACTTCAGCAAGGATAATACATAGTTATAGCGAGCCTGAGCTAAGTCACGCCGCGCGCTGAAGAGCAGCTGTTGGGCATTTAGTACATCGACTTGAGTGCGAACTCCCACTTGTTGTCCTAAGCGGGTGGAGTCTAGAGCGCTTTGGTTGGAGAGTAGTGCCGCCTCTAGTGCACGCACTTGGGCGATTCCATTGCTGACCCCTAAATAATTGCTGCGCGCCGCAAGTTCAGCGTTACGTCTCGCATTTTCAAGGTTTTGGCGCGCTTGTTCTTCGTTGGCCAAGGCTTCACGCACACGAGAGTCGACAAGACCACCCTGATACAGAGGTATAGCTAACTGTAGACCAATCACTTTCGAGCGGGTATCGGTGCCTATCCCACCACTGATACCAGAGCCAGCCCCTGCTTTGTTGACCGAAGCAAAGGCGTCGACCGTAGGATAGTGGGCATCACGATTGCGTCTAACCTCCTGAACAGCCAATGCCAAGGCATCTTCAGCAACTCGAACATTTATGTTAGTGCTACGAGCACGTTCAACCCATGCATCCATCGAAGTTAATTCGGGTAAGCGTGGTGCAAATTGGCTACCTAGACCGGAGAGGACTTGCGGCTGTTTGCCGATCATCTGCGCCAAGGTACGGTTTTTAATCTCAATATCATTGATGGCGGCTAGTTCTTGCGCAGTAACTAAGTCAAAGCGCGCTTGTGCCTCGTGAGTATCAGTAATTGTGGCATTACCAACTTCAAAATTACGCTTGGCCTGCGCAAGCTGTTCGCTGATCGCAGTTTTTTGGGCTTGAGCAAACGCCACATTGTCGCGCGCGAGTAAGACATCAAAATAGGCTTGTGATACGCGAAGGATTAAATCCTGACTCGCTAAGTCGAGTTGGCCGTTAGCAATAGCGACTTGGGTTTTGCCCTGCTCATAAGCAGTCAAGTTTTGCTTGCGATACAAGGGTTGCGAGACCGAAACCGTAGCAGAGTTGGAGTTATATTTAGATTGGCTTGCGGTGCCGCCGCTACGGTAGATTAAGTCGCGGTCGTTAAATTGGTCGGTAGCGGAGATCGATGCTTGGGGCAGTAAGCCTGCCAAGCCCTGAGGAAGTTTCTCTTGGCCGGCTTGCCAGGCTGATCGCGCCGCGGCAAACACTGGGTCAGAAGGTAGGGCGCTACGATAAATCTCGACCAAGTCTGCGCCAAAGCTGGGCAAACTCAAGCCCATGAAGCATGCACTGACGGTTAAGGCTAAACGGTGGCGCATGGTAGAAATGTCCTAAAAAACAAAGCGTTGTGGATGAGGGGCGTTTTGCAAGGCGGGCACGCTAGTCTCAAATAAGGTGACCTGTTGGCAGGCAGCGGGAGTGACGCGGGTGATCAGTTGGGCATGCATCGCTGGAGCATCACCAACGATCGCGAGCAAGCGGCCGCCGAGCTTTAATTGTGCTTCAAAAGCAGGGGCTAATTGTGGTACCGAGCCGCCCAATACAATGACATCGAAGTGCGCTTGACCCCAGCCGTGGGAGCCGTCGCCAGTCGCTAGAGTCACATTACGGATATTGTGATTGGCCAAGGTTTTGGCAGCGGCTTGGGTATGGGCGGGCTCAATGTCCACACTAGTCACGTGTTGCCCCATGCTGGCTAAAAGGGCGGTGAAATAGCCACTACCGGTGCCTATTTCGAGAATGTGATCTGTGGGTTGGATCGCTAACTCTTGGAGCAAGCGGGCTTCAAGCTTGGGCGAGAGCATGTGTGCGCCATGACCAAGGGGGATTTCCATATCGACAAAGGCTAGAGCGCGGTGGGCGACAGGAACAAAGTCTTCGCGGTGGACGCGGTGTAGCAGGTCTAGCACTGCAGGATCAAGCACGTCCCAAGGGCGTATTTGTTGCTCAATCATGTTAAATCGGAGATGTTCAGTATCCATGATGACTCGGTGAGTAGTAGATGGTAGATATTAGAGAATTGTAGAAAATAGCAGAGAAGGCGTGGGATGATTAAATCTGAGAAGAATCAAAACGGATCAAAATCGCTAATCAAATAGAAATGATAGGTGATAAACCACTATAAAACATACGACGCATAGTGTGGTGTGTTGAACTGTGTCCGTCAACCGCTAATCGTCCAAAGGGTGACATGCATCATTCCTGCTGAACAAACATCAAAAAATGTGACAACGCAGAAACTATAAACACTACATACACATACTCACCCTTTTGGGATTGTTTAGCACGTTTAGCACATTTGTCCGATCCCAGCTTGGCTTAAAATAGTGCAGTGCGTTTTGCAGCGCGGCGCCATTACAGTTCAGATAATTGCTAAAGCTATGCACAAGGCTTGCAATTATCCCATATTTCCTTTAGCGTAAACAGACACGTAGGGGTCCTGGCGATCGCTGTCGCCGGGTGAGACAGTCCCTTATAACCTGATACGGGTAATGCCGTCGTAGGGAAGCGTGGTGAACAGGGCGTGACACGCCCCACCACTCTCCTGCGGCAAGACCTACAGCGCCGAAGAAGGAGAGAACTATGAATGCGAATCCCCAATTTTTAAATACCCAAGCCCAAGTGGATGCTGGGGCAGTGCAACCGCTACCCAATTCGCGCAAGGTCTATATCGAAGGCGAGATGCCGGGCGTACGCGTGCCGATGCGAGAAATTACCCAGTCAGATACGCCAGCTTCTATGGGGGCTGAGCATAACCCTGCAATCTTGGTCTACGACACTTCAGGCCCTTACACCGATCCTGCGGTAAAAATTGACATTCAATCGGGTCTCGCACCTTTACGTCAGTCGTGGATAGAAGCGCGTGATGATACTCAAGCCTTAGGTGGCCCAAGCTCGCAATATGGCCAAGAGCGTTTAAGTGATCCTAAGTTGGCGAGCTTACGTTTCAATTTAGCCCGCCAACCACGCGTAGCTAAGCCCGGTAAAAATGTCACGCAGATGCACTACGCACGCCGTGGCATCATTACTCCTGAAATGGAATACGTGGCGATTCGTGAGAACCAACGTCGTGAAGGCTTGAGCGAGTTGCTGACTCGTCAACACCCTGGCGAGCATTTTGGTGCGGCAATTCCGAAAATTATTACCCCTGAGTTTGTACGGGACGAAGTCGCACGAGGTCGCGCTATTATCCCTGTCAACATTAATCATCCGGAAATTGAACCAATGATTATTGGTCGTAATTTCTTGGTTAAAATTAATGCCAACATTGGGAACTCTGCAGTCTCCTCCGGGATTCAAGAAGAAGTCGAGAAGATGACTTGGGCCATTCGTTGGGGTGGTGATACGGTGATGGATTTATCCACCGGTCAGCACATACACGAAACCCGCGAATGGATTATCCGTAATTCACCGGTGCCAATTGGTACTGTGCCGATTTATCAGGCTTTAGAAAAAGTTGATGGTAAGGCTGAGGAATTAACTTGGGAGATTTATCGCGACACCTTGGTTGAGCAATGTGAGCAGGGCGTAGATTACTTCACAGTGCATGCCGGGGTTCGTCTGCCTTACATTCCGATGACTGCTAAGCGCATGACAGGTATTGTCTCGCGCGGTGGTTCGATAATGGCCAAATGGTGTTTAGCGCATCACAAAGAGAGTTTTTTGTATACCCACTTTGAAGAAATTTGTGAGTTGCTCAAGCAGTATGACGTGGCGTTTTCACTGGGTGATGGTTTGCGTCCCGGTTCAATCTATGATGCGAACGATCAAGCGCAATTGGCGGAACTGAAAACATTGGGTGAGCTCACCAAGGTGGCGTGGCGTCATGATGTGCAAGTGATGATCGAAGGCCCAGGTCATGTTCCTATGCACATGATCAAAGAAAACATGGAGCTACAGTTAAAGTATTGTGAAGAAGCGCCATTTTATACCTTGGGGCCTTTGACCACCGATATTGCACCGGGCTATGACCATATTACTTCTGCCATTGGAGCGGCGATGATTGGTTGGTATGGTACTGCAATGTTGTGTTATGTCACACCTAAAGAGCATTTAGGGTTGCCAGACAAAGAAGATGTTAAAGATGGCATCATGGCCTACAAGGTTGCAGCGCATGCTGCAGATTTGGGTAAAGGCCATCCTGGTGCCCAGATTCGCGACAATGCGCTATCTAAAGCGCGTTTCGAGTTTCGTTGGGAAGATCAGTTTAATCTCGGTCTAGATCCCGATAAGGCGCGCGAGTTCCATGATGAAACATTACCGCAACATGGCGCAAAGTTAGCGCATTTCTGCTCGATGTGTGGCCCGCATTTCTGCTCGATGAAAATCACGCAAGATGTGCGTGAATATGCAGCAGCGCAAGGGGTAGCAGAAGCAGAAGCTTTAGAGAAGGGCATGCAAGACAAGGCGCAGGAGTTTGTCGAGCAAGGTGCTGAGATCTATCACAAAAAATAAGTGATTTGAAATGGCTGTGCATTTCTAGTGCAGCCATTTCACCAAAGCATTTGGCAAAACTATGTGGCGAGATATGAATCGTAAAAAAATAGCTTGGCTGGTTGCGTTACTCGTGCTGTGTGCAATTGGCGGCGGTGCTTATGTCTATTGGCAACAAAAACAAACGAAAACACCATATCGGTTTGCCAATATTGAACGCGGTGGCGTAGTCGCTACTGTGTCTGCAACAGGTACATTAAATCCAGTGGTGTCAGTACAAGTCGGCTCACAAGTCTCGGGTCAGATCAAAGAAATACTGGTCGACTACAATTCAGAGGTGAAGCGTGGCCAAGTGATCGCGCGCATTGATCCCGAATCGTTTATGCTGCGGGTGGGGCAAGCGCAAGCCGATCTAGAAGCTGCACGCGCCACACTGCTCACCCAACGAGCTAATGTTGCCGCATTGCAAGCTGAAGTGTCACGTGTACAAGTAGCTCTTTTAGAGGCGCAACGTGACTTTAATCGTAATCAATTATTAGTCGAGAAAAATTTCGTCACCCAAGCGGTGTTAGAAAAATCTCATTCCGCGGTTGCAATTGCTCAAGAGCAAGTTAAAACCGCACAGGCGCAGCGCGCAGTGGGTGATGCCCAAGTGAGTAATGGTGTGGCTTTAGTACAGCAACGCGAATCACAATTAGCCCAGGCACGAGTTGATTTAGAGCGCACGACAATTCGCGCGCCTGTCAATGGCATCGTGATTTCTAAAAGCGTGGATGCGGGCCAAACTGTGGCAGCGAGTTTGCAAGCGCCTATATTATTTTTAATTGCGCGAAATCTCGCCGATATGCAGGTCGAGGCCTCAATTGACGAGTCAGAGATTGGTCGTATTCGTATCGGCCAAGAAGCCAGCTTTACGGTGGACTCATTCCCGGGGCGCACTTTTCGCGGCACAATCACCCAGGTACGTAAAGCACCATTGGTGGCGCAAAACGTCGTGACCTATGTGGCGATTATTTCTGCACCCAATCCAGAATTGATATTATTGCCAGGGATGACGACCAATGTGCGTATCACGGTCGCGCAGCGCGAGCAAGTATTGCAGATACCGAGCGCAGCCTTGCGTTATCGCCCACCAGGCACAGCGACTCCGGGGAAAGGGCAGCGCGATGGTGCTCGCAATCCCGAGCAAAAAGAGGGTGCTGCGCGCAGTGAAGGCAAAGGTGGCGGCAAAGGCGGTGAGGGTGGTCAAGCCATGCGTGAGCGTTTGACCCAAGAGCTTAGTCTCGATGCGGCACAGCAAGCCAAGTTAGAAACTATACAACGCGCGACTAGCGACAAGATTGCCGCTATTCAAACTGATGACCCTGTGAAGCGTAAAAAAGAGATTGGACAGATACGCGTGCAATCCCGTGCAGACATTGCTGCAATATTGAATCCGGCGCAGCGTGAACGCTATGCTGCCATGGGTGCTGAACAGCGTGGTGTTGCCGTATCGCGCGGCACTGTTTGGGTGGTTGATGAGAAAGGGCTGCCAAAGTCAATCCCCGTGCGCTTAGGTATAAGTGATGGTACGATGATTGAGCTTATCGCTGGCGAAATTAAAGAGGGTGATGCCGTAATTGTCGGCGGTGGTAGTGCGGGTGCAGATGCATCGAGTCCGCCACGCTTTGGTTTTTAGTGTAGTGCATGAATCATGCTAGCGACTAGGCGCGACTGATCATGTCGACATTATTGACAGTGCGTGACTTAACCAAGACCTATAGCCTAGGTGGGTATCAGGTGCTGGCATTGCGTGGGGTTTCTCTAGAAGTTGCTGCTGGTGAATTTGTTGCGGTCATGGGTCCCTCGGGCTCGGGCAAGTCCACCTTTATGAATTTGCTTGGTTGCTTGGATCAACCCACGGCCGGTGAATACACTTTAGCGGGCGAACAGGTATCGGGTCTGCAGGGCGATGCTCTGGCGGCTATTCGTAATCGCTTGATTGGTTTTGTTTTTCAGAATTTTAATTTGCTGCCGCGCACCTCTGCGCTAGAAAATGTTGCGCTTCCTTTGTTGTATTGTGGCGTGTCAGCCGCTGAGCGCGTAAGTCGTGCACAGGCTAGTCTGGCGAATGTCGGCTTGTCTGACCGTGCAGATCATCATCCGTCACAACTGTCGGGCGGTCAGCAGCAGCGCGTGGCAATTGCACGTGCGCTAGTGAATAAGCCGCAATTGATTTTAGCTGATGAACCCACCGGGGCGCTGGATACGTTAACCAGTTGTGAAGTGATGGCCGTATTACAACAATTAAATGCAGCGGGGATGACGGTCGTATTAGTGACGCATGAGCATGATATTGCTGAGTTTGCAAAACGCGTGGTGACCTTTCGGGATGGCATGATCGTGGAGGATCGCGCAGTAGCACAGCCTAAAAATGCCGCGGCGATGGCGCAGCAGTTACGACAAGCGGTACCCCAATGAATATTTTTGCGAGTATTCGTATTGCGCTGCGGGCGCTGCAAATTAATAAGCTACGAAGTGCGCTCACCATGCTAGGTATCATCATCGGCGTGGCTGCAGTCATCACCATGATTGCAGTGGGCTCGGGCGCGCAGCAGCGTATTGAAGAACAAATCAAGGGTTTAGGCACTAACCTCATCATCTTATCGCCAGGTTCGACGACCATTGGTGGTGCACGCATGGGTTCGGGTTCAAGAAATACGATAACCGAGGATGATGCTTATGCCCTACAGCGTGATATTACTGCGGTGCAGGCTGCGGCTCCAAGTGTACGCGGCACAGTTCAGGTGGCTAATGGCACGACTAATTGGTCAACTGTGGTATACGGGGTAACGCCCGAATATTTTGAAGCGCGTAACTGGGCAATTGCATCGGGCAAGAGTTTTGAGGTGGCTGATATTACCAGTTCAGCCAAGGTTGCATTGTTGGGTGATACGGTTGCTAGCAGTCTATTTGGTGATGCCGATCCTATCGGTCAGATTATGCGGATTGGTAAAGTGCCCTTTACTGTGATCGGCACGCTCCAGCCTAAAGGCCAAAGTTTGTATGGGTCAGACCAAGATGATGTGGTGTTGATGCCGATCTCAACTGCACGTAATCGAGTGCTGGGTCAGGGTGTGGGTAAGTTGCGCACTGTAGGCTCGGTTTCGATCAAAGTACGCGATGGTGAGGATATGACGGAGGTTGAATCACAGATTCGCGATCTCATGCGTCAGCGCCATCGTATTCAGCAAGATCGTGAAGACGATTTTTCGTTGCGTAATTTGTCTGAAGTATTAGCAACCCGTCAAGAGTCGAGTCGTATTATGGGGCTATTGTTGGCAGCCGTTGCTTCAGTCTCACTGTTAGTTGGCGGCATTGGAATTATGAATATTATGTTGGTCTCAGTGACTGAGCGTACCCGTGAGATTGGTTTGCGGATGGCTGTTGGTGCACGTGGCAGAGATATTTTGACGCAGTTTTTGGTAGAAGCGATCACCCTCGCATTTATTGGCGGGGTATTGGGTGTGGCGTTGGGGGTGGGTGGCTCGATTGCGATTGCGACATGGGTGGATTGGCCCGTACAATTGAGCGTGCAACCGGTGGTGATGGCAGTAGGTTTCGCCGGGGCAATTGGTATTTTCTTTGGTTTTTATCCGGCGCGTAAAGCATCGCGTTTATTACCCATAGAAGCGTTACGCTACGAGTAGTGCGAACGGCGGTGCGGGGGTTGTGCGGTAGGCGATCCAAATGATCAATCCTGATGATGAATGTTTTGAACGGTTATGGACTTAACACAAGCACTCCAAGCGGTAATTTTAGGTTTAGTAGAAGGGCTCACTGAATTTCTACCGGTCTCAAGTACGGGCCATTTGATTTTGGTGGGGGGGCTGCTTGGTTTTAATGATGACAAAGGCAAAGCCTTCGAGATGGTGATCCAAGCGGGTGCGATGTTTGCGTTATGCTGGGAGTACCGCGAGCGTTTGGTCAGCGTGTTGCGTGGCTTAGGCAGTGATGTGATTGCACAACGTTTTTTGATGAATCTTGTAGCGGCATTTATACCCGCTGCGGTGTTGGGTTTGGCGTTTGGCTCTAAAATTAAATCCTACTTATTTCATGCTGTGCCCGTAGCTGTTGCGTTGATTGTGGGGGGCTTGGTGATTTTATGGGTAGAGCGGCGCGAGCGCGTGGAGCGCATCGATAACGTAGACGCCATGACTTGGCGCGATGCACTGCGCATTGGATTTGCCCAAGCAGTTGCACTCATTCCAGGGGTTTCACGCTCTGGCGCTACTATTATTGGCGGTATGTTGTTTGGTTTGTCGCGCCGCGCCGCTACAGAATTTTCTTTTTTCTTGGCAGTGCCAACCTTGCTCGCTGCAGGCCTCTACGATTTGTATAAACATCGCGATTTGCTCTCTAGCAGTGACTTGAGCCTATTTGGCATTGGCACAGTCACTGCGTTTATTTCAGCATTTATCTGTATTCGCTGGCTCTTGCGTTATGTCACCACACATAATTTCAGAGTGTTTGCTTGGTACAGAATTGTTTTTGGTTTGTTGATATTACTGACCAGCTACAGCGGTTTAATCCACTGGTAGCGCAGGGCGCTAACCCTGCACCCACGGCAGACCGGCTTGACGCCAACCATTGCTGGTGTTGCGGTGGCCTTGTGCATCACGGTCGCCTTCAAATCCTTCCATCACGTTATAGCAGTTTTGAAAACCAGCATCCATCGCCATCAAGGCGGCATTGTGAGAGCGTCCGCCGCTGCGGCAAATAAATAGCACAGGGGCTGTTTTATCGACCTGCTGTTGCAAGGCGCTGATAAATTGTGGATTGAGGTTGCTCGCGGGGTAGGTTTGTAATTCGATCTCAATAGCGTCCGGAATTCGACCTACCCAATCCCATTCAGCCCGGGTGCGCACATCCACTAGCTTGGCGCCGGGTAAGTGCTGCCAGAGCTGATAGGCTTCTTGGGGGGTTAGTGCGCCACTATAGGGCAGGCCCATGTTTTGAGCGCGCTGATGTGCGGTTTCGGCGATAATATTGGTGTCACTCATGGTGCGGCCTTATGTGAATGGATAAGATTTTCATTGTAACTGAGACTTGTTACTAAATGTGGCGCCCCCTCGTGGTGCAAAATATTGTAATATGCTCGATGTTGGTGCGTTCAGTGAGTGTCATAAGTATTTTATTTCTTGTTTATCAATGAGTTAGTGTCGCTCCAGCGTGGTACATATCCTGCTGATAGTGTCAGGCAGACCAATTCAATCCCTCAAATTAATAGTGATCGTTAGGAGAGCAATATGGGAAGTAGTGCAGATGTTTTAAAAATGATTAAGGACAATGAGGTGCGTTTCATTGACCTGAGATTTACCGACACTCGCGGTAAAGAACAGCACGTATCTGTGCCCACTAAAATGTTTGATGCTGATAAGTTTACTCAGGGTCATGCGTTTGATGGCTCCTCAATCGCCGGTTGGAAAGGGATTGAAGCATCGGATATGTTATTGATGCCTGATCCAGATAGCGCACGTATGGATCCATTTACCGATGAAGCCACCCTTAACCTGACCTGTGATGTGGTTGAGCCTTCCGATGGTAAAGGTTATGACCGTGATCCACGCTCCCTTGCGAAGCGTGCAGAGGCTTATCTCAAGTCCTCAGGTATTGGCGATACCGCCTACTTTGGCCCAGAACCAGAATTCTTTATTTTTGATTCGGTGACTTGGAATGTAGATATGTCTGGCGCATCGGTGAAGGTGAAGAGCTCCGAAGGCCCATGGTCTTCCGGTGACGAAATGGATGGTGGCAATATGGGGCACCGTCCTGCAGTTAAAGGTGGTTACTTCCCAGTGCCCCCAGTTGACTCACTCCAGGATATTCGTTCAGCCATGTGCATGGCGCTCGAAGAACAAGGCGTGCCTGTTGAAGTGCATCACCACGAAGTGGCCGCACCTGGGCAATGTGAAATTGGCACCTTATTTTCTAGCTTAGTTAAGCGTGCGGATTGGAACCAAATTCTGAAATACACTGTGCACAATATTGCACACTCTTATGGTAAGACGGCTACCTTTATGCCTAAGCCTATTGTTGGCGATAATGGTTCAGGTATGCATGTGCATCAATCCTTGTGGAAAGGCGGCCAGAACTTGTTTAGCGGCAATGGCTATGCTGGCTTGTCAGATATCGCGCTCTACTACATTGGCGGTATCATTAAGCATGCGCGTGCATTGAATGCGATTACCAATCCCGGCACCAACTCATACAAGCGTTTAGTGCCTGGTTTTGAAGCGCCAATCAATTTGGCTTACTCAGCTCGCAATCGTTCAGCATCGATTCGGATTCCATTTGTATCGAATCCAAAGGGTCGTCGTATTGAAGTGCGTTTCCCTGACCCAACAGCGAATCCATACTTGGCGTTCTCAGCCATGATGATGGCGGGTTTGGATGGTATTCAAAATAAGATTCACCCTGGTGATGCGATCGATAAGAACCTCTATGACTTGCCACCTGAGGAAGCGAAAAAAGTACCGAATGTGTGCTCATCCTTGGATCAAGCTTTGGAGTGTTTGGATAACGATCGTGAGTTCCTCACCCACGGCGGCGTATTCTCTAACGAAATGATTGACGCCTATATTGCGTTAAAGATGGAAGAAGTAACTGCCTTCCGGATGACCACGCATCCATTAGAGTTTCAAATGTACTACAGTCTCTAACTCTGCGGATTAGAGGCCATAAAAGGGCGGGCCAGTGCCCGCCTTTTTTCACGCCTATGATTGCGAATTTCCCCACGATGGCATACGCTAGGCACCTGCAATTTATGTTGCTATATTACAAAACACATCCCGCTGCCATAGAATCAGATGCGGATGAACACATAATTGAGGGTGCAAATGCATTTAGTATTCAAAAGTTTCAATTCGGTATCATTAATGAAGGCGATGACCGCATGGCATCCCCTCATATTGATAAGTATGTTGATATTTTTAGGCTTGCCGCTGAGATCTCATGCCCAGGTATGGGAGTGCGTCGATGCCAACGGTGCCAAGCGTTTTACCAATATGCAGGGGGAAGCGGCCGGTTGCAAAGCCTTGAACTTGCCCCAAGTGACTTCGTTTCCGTCGCAAAAGTCTCAAGAGGCCAATGCACGGCCAAGCGACAACAAATCGACCTCCAGCACGACGCCCACCAATTTTCCGAAAATAGAGCCAGCGCAGCAACAATCACGCGATGGCGAGCGGCGACGTATCCTGGAGCAGGAATTAGCCAGCGAACAGAGGTTACTCGAGCAGGCCCAAAAAGATTTGGTCGAGCAAGAGGGTATCAGGCTGGGTGGCGAACGCAATTATCAACGTGTGCTCGATCGACTCGAGCCTTACCAGAAAAAAATCAGTTTGCACGAAGCCAACATTGCCAACTTACGTCGAGAAATTTCCAATATGCGTTAACCAGATCGCGGCCAGAAGGGCGGTGTTGGAGATGACACCAGCTGTTCATGGCCTAGATATGTTGGCCACTGCGGTACTAATCGCTAACGATCAGCAGCAAGTGGTGTATTTAAATGCGTCTGCTGAAAATTTATTTGCGATTTCTTTGACCCAAGTGGCGGGGCGCACGCTGAGCGAAGTATTTGGCGATGCGCCTATATTATCGGCTGCGATTCGTTATGCCACAGCGCATAACTGCAGCTATACCGAACATGAGTTGGAATTAGCCATGTATGGCCGACCCGTGCTGCAATTGGCGTGCACGGTCACAGTGATTGACCATGGACTACTATTAGAGCTGCGGCAAATTGATCAGCAGTTGCGGGTAGAGCGCGAAGCACGATTGTTTGAGCAAAGTCAGGCGCATCGTGAGCTGATTCGCAATTTAGCGCACGAGATTAAAAACCCGTTGGGTGGTATTCGAGGTGCAGCGCAATTATTAGAGCGTGAGCTAGAGCGGCCTGCTTTGCACGAATATACGCAGGTGATTATCAAAGAGTCCGATCGCCTGCAAACATTGATGGATCGCCTATTGAGCCCGCATCGGATGCCGACAACAGGGCCAGTCAATATTCATGAAGTGCTAGAGCGCGTGCGTAGCGTTATGGTTGCAGAGTTTCCAAATATTCGGGTACGCCGCGATTACGATATTAGTATGCCCTTATTGACTGGCGATCGTGAGCAACTGATTCAAGTGGTGTTAAATATTGCACGTAATGCTGCGCAAGCGCTAAGCGGTGCTGTAGATATAGCAAGGCCTGGTGAAATTTATTTTAAAACGCGGATTGTGCGACAAGTCACTATTGCGCGCTCACGTTACCGCCATGCGATTTGTCTAGAGATTATTGATAACGGACCAGGCATCCCAGAGGCAATGCGTGAGCGCGTATTTCAACCCTTGATCTCAGGGCGAGTAGGTGGCAGTGGTTTGGGATTAACAATTGCACATAATTTTGTATTGCAACATCATGGCACGATTACGGTCGCTAGCGCGCCTGGGCGTACTTGTTTTACCGTGTTGCTACCGGTATTGGAATAAATGATGGGTGTTGTAGACATAGGTATACATGTGCAGCTTGGCGGAATAGAAGATATTGCGATGAAAGATGGGGTACGATGATGAAGCCAGTGTGGATTATCGATGATGATCGCTCAATTCGTTGGGTGTTTGAGAAGGCGCTGACCCGTGAGGCGATTGAATTCAAGGTATTCTCATCGGCGAAAGAGGCCTTAGATGCGCTTGACCGTGAAGTGCCGCAGGTGATTGTGAGCGATATTCGTATGCCTGGTGAATCAGGGCTCGATTTATTGCAACAAGCCAAGGTACGCCACCCCAATATACCGGTGATTATCATGACCGCTCACTCCGACCTGGAGAGCGCAGTGACTGCCTTCCAAGGTGGTGCCTATGAATATTTGCCTAAACCCTTTGATGTGGATCACGCCGTTGAGTTAATTCGACGCGCTATGGACGAGAGTGTGCGGCAATTGGCGGTGAGTGATGATGTGGGGGAGGCAAGCGTGCCAGAAATCCTCGGTCAAGCGGTTGCGATGCAAGAAGTATTTCGGGCGATTGGTCGCTTGTCTTTGTCTCATGCCACCGTGTTAATCAATGGTGAGTCGGGTACGGGTAAAGAATTGGTGGCCAGTGCATTGCATAGACATAGCCCACGCGCAAGTCGTCCATTCATTGCTATTAATACGGCAGCGATTCCTAAAGAGTTGTTGGAGTCGGAGTTGTTTGGCCATGAACGCGGAGCATTTACGGGTGCACAAAATATGCGACGTGGTCGCTTTGAGCAAGCCGAAGGCGGCACCTTGTTTTTGGATGAAATTGGCGATATGCCACAAGAGCTGCAGACCCGTTTATTGCGCGTGCTCTCAGATGGTAATTTTTATCGGGTTGGTGGTCATCAACCGCTGCGCGCGAACGTGCGGGTGATTGCCGCAACGCATCAAGACTTAGAGGCGCGAGTACAGCAAGGTTTGTTTCGCGAGGACTTATTTCATCGTTTGAATGTGATTCGTTTGCGACTACCGGCGTTACGGGAGCGGCGCGAAGATATCCCACTGTTGATACAGCATTTCATGCAAAAGAGTGCGCGGGATTTAGGGGTTGAGCCTAAGCGCATGTCGGAGGCCGCGCTAAAATACATTTCAGCCCAAGATTTACCTGGTAATGTGCGACAGCTTGAAAATATTTGTCATTGGTTGACGGTGATGGCACCGGCCGCCAATATTGAAGTGAAAGACTTGCCCCCGGAGATGCGTGCGGTTACCACAGCAAGCACTAGCAAAGGTTGGGTTGCTGAACTGGCCACCGAGGCAGAGCTCCGCTTGCATCGTGGTGAGACTAGCATCATGACCGAGCTCACTCAACAGTTTGAGACTATATTGATTCGTAAGGCCTTAGATCACACGGGAGGCCGAAGGATTGAAGCTGCGCAGCTCTTAGGATTAGGCCGCAATACACTGACTCGAAAAATTCAGGAGTTGCAGATTGATGGCGCGCGTACGGTGGATGAAGCCTAGAATAGTGGCAGATGGATTGCTGTTGGAGTAGCGGTAAAAAATAACTTTAATTTAAATTAAAGAGGCGGATTAAAGATCAAAGCTCGCCACTACCGGGGCATGATCTGACGGCCGCTCGTGTTTGCGCGGTTCGGTATCTACCACGCAAGCACTACAGGTCTGGGCCAGTGTGGCGGTGGCTAAGATGTGATCGATGCGCATGCCCATTTTGCGGCGAAACGCTTGCATTCGATAATCCCACCAAGTAAATGATTTTTCAGCTTGCTCAAATTGTCGGAAAGTGTCGACTAGCCCCAACTCAATCAGGCGGGTAAAGGCGGCACGCTCTAGATCACTACACAATACTTTACCGGCCCACAGTGCTGGGTCGTAAGTGTCGCGGTCTTCGGGGGCGATGTTGTAATCACCCAATAGGGCGAGTTGCGGATGCTGTGTGAGTTCGTGCGTCAACCAAGCAGTGAGTGCAGCTAACCATTCTTGCTTGTATTGATACTTGGCTGAATCTACAGATTCTCCGTTGGGAATGTAGACACAGATGATACGCACGCCGTCTAGTGTGCCTGCAATCACGCGTTTTTGGGGGTCGTTATAGTGGGGGATGCCCGATTGAATATTGATAACAGGTCTGCGAGTGAGCAAGGCCACGCCGTTATACGTTTTTTGTCCACTAAACGTCGTGTGATAGCCCAGCGCCTCAATGTCGGCGCGTGGGAAGTTGTGATCCTCGAGCTTGGTTTCTTGTAAGCACAGTGCATCGGGTTGGTGCGTGCTTAGCCAGTCAAGCACTTGTGGCAAGCGGACTTTGAGGGAATTGACATTCCAAGTAGCTAATTTCATGCGAGAGTCTTCGTGCGATTATCGTAATCTATGGTGTTGTTTTCGTTACGCAGCCCGTGCGGTCATGCCGTTGTGGCGTAGCAATGCATCACTGTTGGGCGGGCGACCGCGGAACGCAATAAATGACTCGAGTGCTGGGCGACTACCGCCGACTGCTAAGATTTCTTGCCAGAAGCGTTGCCCGGTTGGTTGATCGAGAATGCCATGCTCTTCAAACAAGCTATAGGCATCGGCAGATAGCACTTCTGCCCATTTGTAACTGTAGTAACCGGCCGCATAGCCACCGGCAAAGATATGCGAGAAATTATTGGGGAAGCGGTTGTAGTCGGGGGGGATAATCACCGCGACCTCACGCCGAATGCGGTCTAGCAGTTGCAATGCAGTTTGGTCGGCGTTGGGATCAAAGTCGTCATGCAAGTGTAAATCGAATAGTGAGAATTCAATTTGGCGGACTGTTTGCATGCCGCTCTGGAAATTCTTGGCGGCAAGCATTTTATCGAATAGCGCGCGTGGCAATGGTAAGCCAGTCTCGACATGGCGGGTCATGGGTTCAACTACCGCCCACTCCCAGCAGAAGTTTTCCATAAATTGACTGGGTAACTCTACCGCATCCCACTCTACACCGTTGATCCCAGACACACCGAGCTCTTCGATTTGAGTAAGCAGATGATGCAGACCATGGCCAAACTCATGAAACAAAGTAATGACTTCATCGTGCGAGAATACTGCAGGTTTGTCGCCTACGGGGGGTGCAAAATTACAGTTGAGATAGGCCACAGGGGTTTGAATGCCTTGGCTGGTGCGCCGTCGTGTGATGGCATCATCCATCCACGCGCCGCCACGTTTGGTGGAGCGGGCATACAGATCAAGATAAAACTGGCCGATACAGCGCTGGTCACGATCTAGAATGGAGTAGAAGCGTACGTCAGCGTGCCACGCTGGTGCGGGTGTTGCCACTACCGTTAAGCCATACAGGTTATGGATGAGTTGAAACATGCCAGGTAGCACAGTGCTTTCTGGGAAGTATTGCTTTACTGCATTTTCAGAAAAATCGTAGCGAGCGACGCGCAGCTTTTCTGAAATATAGGGGTAATCCCAAGCTGCTAACTCGGTCATGCCTAGGGTGTCGTGGGCAAACGCTTGTAGTTCGGCCAAATCTTGGCGCGCATAAGGTTGTGCGCGCCTGGCTAAATCTCTCAAAAAATCAAGAACTTGGCCGGGAGTGTCGGCCATTTTGGCTTCGAGAGAGTAAGCGGCATAGCTGGCAAAGCCGAGTAGCGTTGCCAGCTCTTGGCGAAGCTGCACAATTTCACGGATGAGCGGGGTGTTATCGAGCTTGGCATCGCCAAACTCGGCAGCGCGTGTGACATGGGCACGGTAGAGGCGCTCGCGTAAAGGTCGATGGTCGGCATATTGCAATACCGGCATGTATGACGGTGCGTGCAAGGTAAAGGTCCAACCATTGGGCGTGGCGTGATCGGCTGCTGCTGTGGCTTGTGCGGCGGCTAGTGCGTCTTCAGGTAGGCCAGCGACTTCTGCGGGGTCGGTGGTGGTATAGGTCCAAGCGTTGGTGGCGTCCAGCAAATTGTCGCTAAAGCGTGATGTGATACTCGATAAACGCTCGCGAATGGCTGTAAATCGGCTTTGGTCAGTGTTAGAGAGTTCGGCGCCACCTAATTTGAAATCACGAATTTCGTTGTTGATCACTTTTTGTTGGGCGCGGCTGAGCGTAGAAAAAGAGGGGCTATCGCGCAACGCTTTAAACTGGCGGTAGAGACCGGCGTGTTGACCAAGCTCTGTGTAGTATTGCGTTACCAGCGGCAGTGTGGCGTTATAGACTTCGCGTAATTCGGGGCTGTTGCAAACGGCGTTGAGGTGGCCAACTTGGCCCCAGGCGCGTTGAAGGTGTTCGTGGGTGTCGGCTAAGGGCGCGAAAAACCCTGACCAAGTGGGGGCATCAGTTTGGGCGGCAACTTGTGCAATGACAGCGCGACCAGTGGCTAACAATTCCGTAATAGCAGGGCCGACGTGGGCAGGCTTGATGTCGTTAAAACGAGGTAGCCCCGAGAAATCGAGAAGCGGATTCAATAAGGGGTTTAATTCAGAAATGATTGAGGTGTTCATTGCGGTTGTTTCCATGGCAAGGACCTTGGGTCAGAAGGGTGGTGCAGGGGATGGGAGCAGGGGCCTAAGATGGCGCCTGCTCAGTAGCTGGCTATTAAGAGTGGATGTGGATGTAACTACCTGAAATAATTAAACTATTTCTTCAAAAGCAATGTTGCCATTGACCAGGGTGTGCGTCACGCGACCGCGAAGCTCGAAGCCCGAGTAGGGGGTATTTTTACCTTGGCTTTTGAGAGTTTGCGCACTGACCTGCCATAGCCGTTCGGGGTCAAAGACGCAGATATCGGCTGTCGCACCGACGCTGAGGTGTCCGGCAGCGATGCCCAAGATTGCCGCTGGTAGGCTGGTGATTTTGGCGAGCGCTGAAACCAAATCTAATTTCGATTCCGCCGCCCACTTCAGAGTTAAGGGTAGAAGTAACTCTACCCCAGTGGCACCCGGCTCGGCCTCGCTAAAGGGGAGCTGTTTGGCATCCTCATCTACTGGGGTATGGTCGGAACAGATGGCATCAATGGTGCCGTCGATCACGCCAGCGCGTAGCGCATCACGGTCGCGACTAGAGCGTAAGGGCGGCCTGAGATGACAGTTCGGATCGAAATAACCGATATCCATCTCCGAGAGATGGGCGTGATGGATGCCAATATCGCAGGTAATAGGCAGGCCGCGGGCTTTAGCCTCGCGCACCATGGCAACGCCTTCGGCAGAGGACAGACGGGCGATGTGAATGCGCGCCCCAGTCTCTTGGGCAATGATTAAAATCGTCGATAGTGCAACAGTCTCGGCGGTGACTGGGATTGCAGGCAAGCCCAAGCGGGTGGCTACTTCGCCATCATGGGCTACGCCGTGGCGTGCCAGTGCGGGATCTTGCGGCCGTAGCCACACCGGAAAATCAAAGGTGGAAGCATATTGCAAGGCGTGACGCAGTACTTGGGTATCGGCAAAAGGCGCTTCAGCTTGGGCAAATGCGACGCATCCAGCATCGTGCAACTCAGCCATTTCGGTTAAGCGCGAACCCTTGAGGCCAACGGTGAGCGCGCCAATTGGGTAGACATGACATTGATGGAGATTTTTGGCGCGATACTTCAACATTTCAACCAAGCCGGGCTCATCCAGCGGCGGGTCGGTGTCCGGTGGGCAAGCAAGGCTGGTGACGCCACCAGCAATAGCTGCTTGCATTTCGGACTCGAGTGTTGCTAAGTATTCATAGCCAGGCTCACGTAAACGTACTGCTAGGTCGACCAAGCCCGGGCAGATGATACGACCACTGACATCCACAGTACGATTCGCATGAAAATCAGTGGGCGCCTCGCCAATGGCGAAAATTTTGCCAGCAGCAATAAACACATCGCGCAAGGCGTTGATGCCGTTGAGGGGATCGATTAGGTGGCCGTTTTTAAGATGAATCTTCATGAGCGTGAGATGGGTAAGTCTCTGATAAATAATGACAAAAATTGGCGCATCAGGAGTTGCCCGCTAAAATGCTCATGACCGCCATGCGCACCGCAATGCCGAAAGTGACCTGCGGCAAGATCACCGATTGTTTGCCGTCGGCGACACTGGAGTCGATCTCCACGCCACGGTTCATCGGCCCCGGATGCAATACGATGGCGTCCGGTTTGGCCAGCGCCAGTTTGTCGTCGGTGAGACCGTAGTTTTTGTAGAACTCCTGTGCAGATGGCAATAGGGCGCCATTCATGCGTTCGTTTTGTAGGCGTAGCATCATCACCACATCTACATCTTTAAGCCCTTGATGCATATCGGGATAGACGTGCACGCCAAGGCGATTGACTTGGGCGGGCAACAGCGTTTTAGGACCGATGACTCGAATCTCGGGGCACCCTAAGGTGGTGAGGGCGTGAATTTGTGAGCGTGCCACTCGCGAATGCAAAATATCACCGACAATCGCCACTCGGAGCTGATTAAAGTCGCCCTTGTAATGGCGAATGGTGAACATATCGAGCAAGCCCTGGGTGGGATGCGAGTGGCGACCATCGCCGGCATTAATTACATGAATATCTTGTGCCACATGGCGGGCGATTAAGTGCGGCGCACCGCTTGCCGCATGGCGCACTACAAACATGTCCGCCTGCATAGCGGCTAAGTTGGCAACGGTATCGAGTACCGACTCGCCCTTGCTTTGAGAGGACACATTAATCGCTAAGTTAATCACGTCAGCAGATAAGCGCTTAGCGGCAATTTCAAAGGTAGTGCGGGTGCGGGTCGAGGGCTCGAAGAACAAATTAAACACAGCTTTGCCCCGTAGTAGCGGCACTTTTTTGACCTCACGTTGGGTCACGCCGGCAAATGACACGGCGGTATCTAAGATCTGACGTAAGACCTCTGCGGGCAAGCCCTCGAGAGACAATAAGTGATGTAATTCGCCGTTGGTATTGAGCTGAGGATTGGAAGGGTCAAGCCACATAGTTAGTTTGTACTCAATTGCAGTGCCAAAGTGCCTGCGGTGTTGCGGGTTAATTCAATGCTCATGGTCGGTGGAACGTCCAGCGTTTGCCCCACAAACCGTGCAGCAATGGGCAACTCGCGACCGCCACGGTCGATGAGCGCGGCTAATTCGATACAAGCGGGCCGCCCATAGTCGAATAATTCGTTCAAGGCGGCACGGATTGTGCGCCCAGTAAATAAAACATCATCGACAATTAACATCCGGGCACCATCTACGGCAAACGGCACATCAGAACTTTTCACGTGGCGGCGCATGCCGGTTTTGGTGAAATCGTCGCGATAAAAAGATACATCAAGGGTGCCTAGTGGGGAAATAATCCCCAAGGCGGCGTGAATGCGCTCGGCAAGCCATACCCCACCTGTGTGAATTCCAACAATGCCAGTCTCTGGTGTGACATGCGGACGGATTTGCTCAATTAAATTCGTGAGCAATAGTTCAGCGTCAGGCAGCGCCTGAGCAGAAAACGGATGATGATCGGGAGGGTGGGCCAGCATGGCGCTTGCAAGACTAACACAATCAGCGCTGTGCTTAAATCCCAAAGTCAGTCAGTGTGCGTGATAGAATCAACGTCTTCCCACGCGCCCGTAGCTCAGCTGGATAGAGTACTGCCCTCCGAAGGCAGGGGTCGGACGTTCGAATCGTCTCGGGCGCGCCAAATTTTACTTAATAATCAACAGGTTGCGGGACTTTTCAAAAATCAGTAGTGTGGTAACACCTATCTTACTGTTTAATCAGACCGCCCTCTGTTAGCGCCACTGATTTCGCCACAGTATTGTCAACAATTTAGAGTGTAGAAATTTACTCTATGCAAATACTGATCCAGAGCGCATGAAATCTGCGGACTAAATTTCCATCAGACTTTTGGTACCCAGGGCGCTCCTCAGCCGAAGTGTTATCGCCTTATTTAATGTTCAAAAAAGATCATGGTTAAAGGCGGCAAGCAGAAGTCATATCAATGACATCAGCGTACGCTGTAGAGCATGGCGTGCGGTGTTGATGTCAATCGATACGGAGTCGGTGTATTTAAATTAGACCCGCATTATTTAACTCGTCTTTTGCCCAAGCATAAATAATGGGTGCGGCAATCACGCCGGCCAGACCAAACAGCGACTCCATAATCAACATGGCCGTTAAGAGCTCCCAGGCCGCAGCTTTAATTTGATTGCCAACAATACGCGCATTGAGAAAGTATTCAAATTTATGCACCACCACCAAAAATGCGAGAGAAGCCATCGCGGCGTGCGGTGAGTGGGCAAGGCTAACCACGATAATGACAGTGTTGGAGATGAGGTTGCCCAACACGGGTAATAGACCAGCAAAGAAAGTGATGATAATGAGTGTTTTAGTAAATGGCAGGTGAACGCCACATAGAGGTAGTGCGATTGCTAGATAAATACCGGTGAGTATGGAGTTGATGAGCGAAATTTTAACTTGGGCAAACACCACGCGCTGGAAAGCGTTGGCTATGCCCTGCACCCGTGCTAAGAGCGCAGCAGACAGCGGCCCTGGTGAGTGCTGCGCAACAGACTCCCGCGTGACGACCATTGCACCAATGATCATGCCAATGAGTATGTGGGCTAAGGTCAAGCCCGCTTCTCTACCAATTGCACTTAATTCCGTGGCGTGTTGGCGCAACCAACTGACTGTGGCAGTTTGTAGGTCGAAAGCAGCATTGTCAGTCGTTTGCGGTACATAATCGAGTAACCAATTGGGTAGCGAGGCTCTCGCATCTTCAATAATTTGCGCCATCTTACCGAACAGGCTGGCTAAGCTGCCGGCATCGCTACGGAAAAAAGTCAGCGTAAAGACAATCGCCGCTGCAGTAGCACCCACAACAATTATGGCCAGAATACCGACGGCAACTAAGCGAACTCGCGTATCAGAAATGTGATTTTGCAGGCTGGGAATAATCAGTTGGACTAACTGATGCACTAATAAACCGGCCAACAGGGCGGGTAATAAATGTAGTTTCAAGATCAGCACCAGTGTTACGGCTGCAATAAACCAAGTGATTTTTAGCATGATATGTAGTGCTCCGAACCGTTATTGATATTCAAAAATTGAATAAGAGATCGCGATCGCATAATAATGAATACCATCTGCTATTTTGAAAAAAATGTTACGCATGATATTAACCAATAAGCATCTTCAACTTGGTGTGTAATCCTTAATGTAGACAAGCGATATAGACGTCGTGTTTGTAGCATTACATGCATTATTGTGAGAATGAGTTTTTGAAATCATGTGCTTTTCTGAGATAATTCCAATTATATCGTTGTGTTTCCTCTGTAATCACTTAATTTAGGTTGGCTCAAAGTGCTTGATAAGACTATTGAGGCTACAAAGCCTCTCAAACTCGGTTTTGGCTTGGCGTTTTCTGATCTGTACGATGCTGCAGCATTAATTAGGGTAGACGCTGCTTTTTTAGCGCATGTGAAGGCAGTAGATGCTGATTTGCATGAGCGCGTGTCCAGCGCGCGCTTAGATCCAGCACACGTAGCGCTCAAGGCTGAGTCGGAGTTATTGATTGCTTTATCACCACATGTAGATTCATTTATTGCCACGCTCTTTGGTATCGAATCAGAGTTGCTTGCCTTATCTGGACAACATAACGCATTAGCACCATTGTATTTAGTGAAGCGCTTGTTTGTGCAGCGTAAGGCTGTTAATAAAGTGAAGGCCTTGGATGTAGAGCGTATCGATGGCGCTGGATTAGCAACTCAGCTTGAAAGCTGGATGGGAGAGCCGCTGACCGAAATCGCATTTGCGCGTCATGTCACGGCATGGCAAGAAGATGAGGCGCAGCATGCAGAGCGTATTGATGTCGCCTTGCAATACGCAGGTTGGGCGGTGCAATCGGTGGCTGGTCAGAAACAGCATAGAGCCGGCGTACTGTTTAAAGTGCCCCATAAATTAGATCCGCAACATTTAGTGCCTGCAACAATTGATCAAACTAAAGGCTATACCGAATATCGTTTTGATGTCAGCCAATTACGTCGTCGTGAGGGGTTTAAGCTCACGGATCAAGGCACAGATCTGACCGGTGCCTTAGATCAAGCACACTATTGTATTTGGTGTCACGAGCAAGGTAAGGACTCATGCTCTAAAGGCTTAACAGAAAAAGGCGCGAGTGGCCGTGGCCAAGCTTCATTTAAGAAAAGTAGCTTTGGAGTTACTTTAGCAGGGTGTCCATTAGAAGAAAAAATATCAGAGTTTCACAAAGCAAAAACTGCAGGCTACGTCGTTGGCGCATTAGCCATTATTACTGTTGATAATCCAATGGCTGCGGCGACCGGTCATCGGATATGTAACGATTGCATGAAGGCCTGCATCTATCAAAAGCAAGAGCCTGTAGATATTCCCCAAGCTGAAACGCGCACATTAAAAGACGTGCTTGAATTGCCTTGGGGCTTTGAGATCTATAGCTTACTCACGCGTTGGAACCCTTTAAATATACGTAACCCTTATCCAAAGGCCTCTAGTGGTAAGCGCGTGTTAGTTGCAGGAATGGGGCCTGCTGGGTTTTCGCTGTCACACTTTTTGATGAACGATGGGCATACCGTAGTCGGTATCGATGGCTTAAAAATAGAGCCGCTACCAGCAGAGCTCTCAGGTGTCGATGTGCGGGGACAGCGTGTCGCGTTTAAACCAATCTTTGATGTGCACGAACTCTATGAGTCTTTAGATGAACGGGTAATGGCAGGGTTTGGTGGTGTGGCTGAATATGGCATTACGGTACGTTGGGATAAAAACTTTTTAAAGATTATTCGCTTGCTGGTTGAGCGTAGAGCACAATTTGCATTGTTTGGTGGCGTGCGCTTTGGTGGCACCATCACCGCTGAATCAGCGTTTGCCATGGGCTTTGATCATGTTGCCTTGGCATTAGGAGCGGGCCGGCCAACGATATTAGATATGCCCAACGGTTTGGCGCGTGGCGTGCGTACTGCATCTGACTTTTTAATGGGTTTACAACTCACCGGTGCCGGCAAAGCCGATTCGATAGCCAATATGCAAATTCGTCTGCCGGTGCTGGTAGTCGGTGGTGGTTTAACGGCAATCGATACGGCAACGGAATCCTTGGCCTACTACCCGCTGCAAGTTGAAAAATTTTTGCAACGCTATGAAACTTTGGTTGAAACTCAAGGTGAAGCTACAGCGCGACTGCAATGGGATGAGGCTGAACGTGAGATTGCCGATGAATTTATGCGCCATGCGCAAGCTATCCGTGCCGAGCGTCAAGCGGCTCAGTTGGCTGGGCGCCCTGCCAAAGTCATTGAACTAATGCAGTCTTGGGGTGGCGCAACTGTTGCTTATCGTAAACGATTAGTTGATAGCCCCTCCTACACCTTGAATCATGAAGAGGTGCACAAAGCCTTAGAAGAGGGTATCTTTTTTGCAGAAGGCCTGACTCCGCTGGCGGTAGAAGTAGACAGCACAGGTTATATTCAAGCGCTTAAAGTGTCTGTGCAACAGTATACTGACGCGGGCGAATCCCAGAGCGCAAAAGAAATGACATTGCCCGCGCGTAGTTTACTGATTGCGGCAGGCACACAACCGAATACCGTGTTAGCACGTGAAGATGCAGCACACTTTAAATTAGACGGGCGCTATTTTCAGGCGGTCAATAGTCATGGTGAACCCGTTGCGGTAGAGCATGCGATTTCAAAGCCAAATGAAATCAATGTCCTGCTATCTACAGCAGAAGATGGTCGGTGCATGAGTTATTTTGGTGATGTGCATCCATCGTTCTTTGGTAATGTGGTGAAGGCTATTGGAAGTGCTAAGCAAGGTTATCCCATTGTGACACGGATGTTAAGTCATATAGCCGCTGCCTCAGCATTGAGTGACGGTGAATTCTTGGCACAATTGAATCAAAATTTGCGAGCCACAGTTCATGCGGTAAAACGTTTAACGCCTACCATTGTGGAAGTCGTGGTGCATGCGCCTATAGCGGCGCGCCGTTTTGAACCAGGGCAATTCTACCGCCTACAAAATTACGAAACCCTGGCAACACAATCCGCAAAAACGCGGCTCACTATGGAAGGCTTAGCGCTGACTGGAGCATCAGTTGATGCGGAACAAGGACTGCTATCAACAATAGTCTTAGAAATGGGTGGGTCATCGAATTTATGTATGGAATTAAAACCAGGAGAGCCTATTATTTTAATGGGACCTACAGGCGCGCCAACAGAGATCCCGACTGCAGAGACAGTAGTGCTGGTGGGTGGTGGTCTTGGCAATGCCGTGCTCTTCTCGATTGGTCAGGCAATGCGGCGTGCCGGCAACAAAGTATTGTATTTTGCGGGTTACAAGAAAGTGATTGATCGCTATAAAGTGGCTGAAATTGAGGCTGCAGCCGATATTGTGATCTGGTGTTGTGATGAACAGCCTGGGTTCGCGCCAACGCGCCCGCAGGATAAAACTTTTGTAGGTAATATTGTTGAATGTATGCACAGCTATGCAACTGGGGCATTGGGTGAGCAAACCTTAGCGATTAAAGATGCTGATCGAATGATTGTAATTGGTTCCGATCGGATGATGGCCGCAGTCGCCGCCGCACGTCATGGAGTGTTGCAGCCTTATGTTAATGCTCAACATTTTGCGATTGGCTCAATCAACTCACCCATGCAATGCATGATGAAAGAGATTTGTGCGCAATGCTTGCAAATTCACATTGACCCGGTCACGGGCAAATCGAGTTATGTATTCTCGTGCTTTAATCAAGATCAGCCGCTAGATCATGTCGATTGGGCTTGCTTAAATCAACGTTTGCGACAAAACTCAGTACAAGAAAAACTCACCACCGCATGGTTAAAGCATTGCCTAGATCAGGTAGATTCGTCGACGGTTATGGTTTGATTTTGTGATTGATGAGTCATGGTTGAAGAGTGATGTTGAGGGCTTATAAGTGAGTGTCGTCGTGGCCACTCTAATAGCAATTGTAATTAGAGTGGCCACCTTGACTCACAAATCAATGTCGTCAATACAGATGTAATGAGAAAGTCTGGCGGTAGACTAATCGACGCGGAGACCAGCAATTTTGGCAATTTTACCGATGCGCTCATAGTCAGAGCGAATATATCGTCCAAACTCTTCAGGTGTTGATGGTGCTGCCTCACCCCCTTGGAGTATAAATTGATCTTTAATCTCGTTGGTGGAGAGTAGTTTGTTGATTGCTTTATTCAACACAGCAATAATTTGAGGTGACGTGCCTTTGGGCACGACAATGCCAGCCCAATTGGTTGAAAAGTAACCGGGCACGCCAGCTTCGGCGGCCGTGGGTATATCTGGCAGTTGTGGCGTGCGTTTGTCTGCACTCACAGCTAAGGCCCGGATACGGCCAGCCCGCACGTGTGGTAGTGGTGCACCTATAGGGGCAAATGACCATTGAGATTCGTTAGCGACAACAGCAACGATCGAGGCCCCTGCGCTCTTATAAGGCACATGAATCGAGCGCACGCCTGCCATGGTAGTGAATAGAACGCCGGCTAAATGACCTACAGATCCTACCCCTGGCGAAGCCATTGAGAGTTGATCTGGCTTTGCTTTTAGATGTGCGATAAATTCTTTTAAATTGGTAGCGGGAACGGAGATATGTATTGTCAGTAAATTTTGTCCCGTATCAGTTAAAGATACAGGTAATAAGTCTTTTAGTGCATCGTAGGGCATTTTGGGATAGACATGAGGTGCAACAGCGAGCCCGGGTAAATTGCCCCGAGCAATTGTGTAGCCGTCCGGAGCGGAGCGCGCGGCAATGTCAATGCCCATCATACCGCCCGCACCTGGGCGACTATCGACGACCACTTGCTGGCCTAATGCTTCGCCGAGTTTTTGTGCAATGATGCGGGTAAATAGATCGGCGTTAGAGCCTGGGCCATTGGGCAAAATGTAGCGAATGGGTCGTGTCGGATAGTCCCCAGTCTGACGTGAGTGGGCGCTATAAACGGACATCGCAGAGATTGCTATGGCTGATAATGCAAGGAGTCTTGAAATGTATCGTAAAGTTGTGATGTTCAAATGGATACCCTCAATAGCGATGTCAATGTGAGCTTGCTGGCGGATTCTCTGGTAAGAGAATATGTATGGGATTTAGGGTTAAAGGCTGCGCTTGTAGGGTATATTAAATCATAAAATCGCACGGCGTGATGAGAATGTAAATTTTCAATCGATTGTAGATCGGTTCACGCATGCGATAAAAAATCCACTGCGTTGATTCAGTGGGTTTTTTGGAGCAACTCGGACCAGGGTGACTTTAAGGCCCCTATGACCGAGTTAAATGCTTTTAAAGAGCTCTTTAACTTGATCGTCAGTCATGCCTTTTAACTGCAGAGCTTTATTAGCATTAATCCATTGCAGTTTAGACAGGGTATCGATAGTCATATCTTTACTTGGGACTTTTTCATCTTCGGTGATGTGTTCGCCAAACAATAAAACCATGATGGTCTTGCCAACAATGTTTAATAAAATACCAAACAAAACTAAGCCAAGTAACATGGTGACACAAGCAACCACTCTGCCGCTAAACGTCAGCGGGAACATATCGCCGTAACCAGTTGTGGTGAGCGTCACCATACACCACCACATGGCAGCGGGGATAGATGAATAGAAGCGTTTATCCTCTGGAATTGGATTGCCACTAACAGGATCGGTCGACATGAACTTAGCCGCTTCTGGTGGTGCATCCGCTGGTAGAGGATTAGCTTGTAAATGCGCATCTAGCTCTGCTTGACCATGGGTAATCGCCTCAGGTGAATACAAGCTACCCTCAACATAATACATGAGCGTGCTAGAAATCATCACCACTGAAAACAAGGCAATAAAGTAGATTTTAAGATTCGTGAGAATCGGATTGCTAGATTTTGATTTGTGCTCCATTTGTTGGAGAGCGATCCGCGCCATTTTTAATACTCGTAAGACCCGTACAACTCGCAATACGCGCAATACCTTGGAGCCTTGCAGCGCGGTCATGTTCAGGACTTGTAAATAGGTCGGAATAATGGAGGTGAGGTCAACCAAGCCCCAGAAACTAAAGAAGTACTTCACCCGATCTGCAGAGAAATATAAATGACCAAGATAATCTAGGGTAAAGAATGCAACGGCAGTATATTCAATCACATTGAACATGTCTTCGTGATTGGAAGCGTAGGGTTCAATCGTCTCACCGGCTAAGGTCATACAAGAGACGAAAATCCAGAAATTAATGACCGACACCCAAATATGGAATGCCCGACTGGTGGGTGCAGTAAAAATATTTTTAATGAAGTTGGATGGGGAGTCGATTTGCGCTGTGCTCATGGAGTGGTTCCTGTTGGGGAGTAAAAGTAAAAATAAATGAGAGGGCAAAAGTCAAAATGCAGGTATTACTAAAAATAGTCAAATAACTAAGACTAAAAAATTTAAATTGAAATAAGTAATAGAAGCAATAGAAGTAATTGATTTTGATATGATAATATTGCTACATCAACTATCAACATATCAAATTAAAAGTGCAGCATATAATTTACATGTCATCAATGATATGAATACTTGTGAATAGCAAGCAATATGTTGCGTGTTGACATTGCCATCAGAATGGATGGCCCAAAACTTAAATAACGCATTCAAATGCTCATCATTCATATGTAGTCATTGCGTAATACAACAGGCCGTAAAATAGCAGGCAATAATAGCAGGCAGAAAGTGCGGTAACAGAAATTTGATTTAACTTAACAATTGATATGGACAATAGCTTAGCGCAATAGAGGCAAGCAAATGCGGTAATTGATTTGAACATTACCCTTACTACTGATTAATTTAATACGGACTATTCTTTAAACATGTCTTCACATAACCATACGCAATCGACTAATTTAACCGCACTCACCATTGGCGCTTTAGGCGTTGTATTCGGTGATATTGGTACCTCACCCTTGTATGCGCTCAAAGTCTCGGTTGAATCTTCTGGTGCAAAAGAAGGTAGCGAGATCATGCAGGCAGTCTATGGTGTGCTGTCGTTGATTACTTGGGCATTAGTGTTGGTGGTTACTCTAAAGTATGTATTTATTATTATGCGTGCTGATAACCGTGGTGAGGGCGGCATATTTGCATTAACCGCCTTGGTATCACAAAAAATACACAAAGATTCCAAGGCGCGTTGGTTGGTGATATTGGCCGGCACATTAGGCGCTGCATTATTTTTTGGTGACAGTATTATTACACCAGCGATTTCAGTATTAAGCGCGGTAGAGGGCTTAAAAGTATTGTCGCCAGACTTGGATCGTTACGTCATTGTAATTGCGCTCACATTAATTACTGGTCTATTTGCAGTAGAACGTTTTGGAACAGACAGGATAGGTAAAGTCTTTGGCCCTATTATGTTGCTTTGGTTTTTGTGCTTGGGTGTATTGGGTGGCCTAAAAATTATTGAGAATCCTAGTATTCTTGCAGCACTAAATCCAATGATGGGTATCCAGTTTCTAATGGCAAGCCCTGGCGTGGCAATTGCCATATTAGGTTCTGTAGTTTTGGCAGTGACCGGTGGTGAAGCTTTGTATGCAGATATGGGTCATTTTGGTCTTAAGCCAATCCAAAAAGCATGGTTGTTTCTGGTGTTTCCGTGTTTGTTACTGAATTATTTTGGGCAAGGTGCGTTGCTATTAAGTGACCCTGTAGCAATTGATAACCCGTTTTATCGCTTGGCGCCCGTATGGGCTTTGGTGCCATTGTTAATACTCGCTTCATTGGCAACCATTATTGCCTCCCAAGCGGTGATTTCTGGCGCCTTCTCAATCGCCAATCAAGCCGTGCAGTTAGGGTATATCCCCAGATTGCGGATAAAACACACTTCCTCTGAAGAAATTGGGCAAGTGTATGTGTCCAAGATTAATATATTTTTGTATTTAGGCGTAGTGTTCTTAGTGCTGGGCTTCCAGTCCTCTGAGAACTTAGCGTCAGCTTATGGGGTATCAGTGACTGGTGCGATGTTGATCGATACTGTGCTCGCCTCCTTTGTGATGATATCGATTCGCAAATGGAATAAATGGTTGTTTGTGCCTTTGTTTGGGGTTTTATTTGTGATTGACTCCATCTTCCTTGGAACAAACTTATTTAAGTTCTTTGAAGGGGGCTGGTTACCCATCGCTGTGGCTGCGGTGTTATTGTTTGTGATGCTGACATGGACTAATGGCCGCGAAAAGTTACTCAAGGCCCGCTGGTCGACATCGACACCACTGGATGGATTTTTGAAGAGTCTGGATATTAATCCGCCGCATCGCGTGCCAGGCTCAGCCATATTTATGGTGCCTCACGTTGGTATAGCACCTATTTCACTGCTACATAATTTAAAACACAACAAGGTATTGCATGAGCGTGTGATTTTAATGAGCATTGATATTGTTAATGAGCCCTATGTTAACGACAACGATAGATTAACGATCAAGCATTTAGACCATAACTTCCATTCCGTACATGTCAGTTATGGATTTATGGAGGAGCCGCATGTGATGCGTGCGGTGGCATTATTGCGCGCCCGTGAATTCCACTTTAAATTGGTTGATATTTCATTCTTTGTTGGAAAAGAGAAAGTCATTGCTAAGCATTCCAATCCGCTGATACTCAGCCCGTTTATCTATATGCATAGAACAATGCAAGGGGCAACGGAGTATTTTAAAATACCCTTTGATCACGCAGTAGAAATTGGCGGGCATATAGAAATTTAGATAAATTTAGTTGCGTATGTGGTATTAGCGATCTGTGCGCTCGTCACAGATCGCCCCCTTTAAGTAGATCAGAATTGATATTAGCATTTAACCTAGATCAAACATTAATCAGTTAGTATGCTTAGGCGAGTTTAGTTTGATGTGTGTCAACATGCCTGATCCCGCAATACGTTTTCATACACTCTGTTCGTTATTAAATCATTAGGAGAGTATATGAAAACGGTCATTCGTGGGGTGGCAGTAGCGGCGCTGGCATTGGCTTCAGTGCACGGGTTTGCTGATCAAGGTACGTGGTTGGTGCGTGCGCGAGCAACCCAATTAAGTTGGGATAACGCACAAACGGGTGCAGCAAAAACATTAAACGTAAATGCCAAAGATCAGCTCATACCTGAAGTCGATATTTCATATTTCATCACTAAGAATATAGCGACTGAGTTAGTGCTGACCTACCCGCAAGAGGTTGAAATTCGTGCAGGTTCAAGCTCATTAGGTAAAGTCAAAGCGTTACCTCCATCGATTTTGGTGCAATACCATTTTACCGATTTCGGGGTGATTAGACCTTATGTGGGTGCGGGCGTTAACTACACGATATTTAGTAGTCGTAAGGGTCTGGGTGGCGGCACCTATGCACTCGAGAGTAGTAGCTTAGGGTATGTGGCGCAAGTGGGCGCTGACTACATGCTCGATAAGCAATGGGGACTTAATGTCGATGTGAAGTACATTCGCATGTCTACAGATGTCATTACGAACAGTGATGGCGCGCATGTGGGTGAGCTCAAATTGAATCCGATTGCGGCTGCACTTGGGGTGGTGTACAAGTTTTAGTTTACTGCAGATGTCGTAAAATAAACTTTGCAATATGCTCGGCTGCCATGTCATATGACCCATGGTACATATGGTAGCCGTCCCGACAAGGCTCGCCTTTAGACTCACCCCCCGTGACGGTTAGGAATTCAGTGTTCCCTTTGTTTAGGGTTTTAGTTTTCGAAAAATTACTCTTCGCGTTTGTATAAGGCGTGGCTATGCATGCGTCTTGGACGTGATGCAAAAATAAAACCGGCATGTGAATGCCGGCTTTAATCTCAATATCAAAGCGACTCCCGCTCACAATGAGACCGTCAATTAGGGTGCTATCATTCGTGGACCGATTGATAAATTCAGTGACGCTAACCGAACCCCAGCTGTGACCCATTAACCAAACGGGCAGCTGATCGCGCTGCCGGTAAAATTGCGCGACTGCTGCAATACGATCGAGATGATCTTTGCTACGACGTCGACTGTAAGGGAAAATCTCATAAGGACTATCTACAATCACCACATTGGCTGATATGCCCAATGGAATATTGCTGTGAGCGAATGGTTTGAGTAAGACGGCAGAGGCATTTCGGGTATCTTTTTGAGCTTCCGTAAATCGTAAATGACCTTCTCCGCCAGGAATTAAAATAAGCGTGGCCTGCGCTTTGGCTGCAGGGTAGAGTAAGGTCAGCGTAGACGGGGTGTTTGGTTCACTACCCAATAGGGGAGGCACAACAATAATATCGCCAGCCAAGCTTAGACTCGGTATGAATAATGCGCTACAAAGAAATATTATACGAAGCATGGCAGCGATGATTTTCCCTATCAGGAATGTAGAAGCGATATATATACAGCTAATGAGTTAATGAAATATACAATATAATTCATCTGCCAGTGTCGACTTGAATCATGTATGTGAATGAGCTCTTAAGGGAAATCCAATGCAGGCTAATCATTTAAGGTTATGGGTGGGACTTTGTGTGATATGGGTGTGCTTGTTCCATACATCGAGTTTTGCGCAAGGGTATAGACCATTCTCATTTGGTTTGTGGGGAGATATGCCCTATAAAAAAGCGGGTGATGACGCTAAGTTACCCGCAGTATTACAGAGCATTAACCAAGCTGATATTCAATTCTCTATTTATGATGGTGATATTAAAGACGGTAGCTCACGTTGCGATAACGTGGTGTATGCCGATACGCTAGAGATGTTTGCCAAACTGGTAAAGCCTGTGGTGTATATCCCGGGAGATAATGAGTGGACGGATTGTCATCGTTTGAACAATGGCGGTTACCACACCAATGAGCGATTAGAGTATTTGCGGCGGACCATGATTCCCACCTTCGAGAGCCTAGGTCAGCAGCGCATGTTGCTGGAACGGCAGGGACGCTTGGGAGAGCCATATGTCGAGAATGTGCGATTTAAGCATGAAGGCATTTTGTTTATTGGTTTGAATATACCGGGCAGTAACAATAATTTAGTGTTAGATTCGAAAGATTGTACCGCTTATAGTGCACGTGATGCACTGCAATGCGAGCAGGCAAATGTTGAATATAAGACGCGTGATGCTGCCAATATTCAATGGCTACAACAATCTTTTGATATCGCAGCACAGCAATCTGCAGTGGGCGTAGTGATTGTGTTTCAAGGCGATCCCGGTTTTGATTTGCCAGAAACCGATGGCGTAGACGAGAGCAAGCTACCAGAATATCAAGGGTATAAGAACTTTATCGCCGCTGTGGTGATGCGAACTGAGCAATACCGAGGCCAAGTGTTGCTCGTCCATGGCGACAAACATTTTTTTAAGGTGGATAAGCCCTTGTATAGTCCGTATAAAATGCTGACGAATTTGACGCGAGTACAGACCTTTGGCAGCCCTCACTTGCATTGGGTAAAAGTACTCGTGGATCAACGCTCTGCAAATATTTTTCAAGTAGAGCCGGTGATTGTGAAATAACCAGGGACTTTTAAGTGAGCGTTAATTAGGTAACCGACTAATAACTAAGCGTCTAATAGGTAAGCCCTACTAAGAGCTTATTGTATTTATCTTGAGAGTAAAATTATAGTGCGCGATATTGATCAATATTCGATAAGTGAATTTTTAAGCTTAACGCCTGTAAAGCATCTGTTAAAGCAATGGCGTAACGATGTCGTATTACGTTTATATCTGCAGAAAGAAGCTGAATCTGAGGCTGCTTTTATTGAGCAGTACCAGTTGTTAAGCAATAAAAAAGTATATGTTGTGATTGCTTTTGAGCAAGTGCAAGTTCTTGAGTGGTTATTGTTTATGGCGCAACAGCATATTCGAGATGCAACGATCATGGTGTTTGATAATTCGATTCGGGGCAGCTGCCGTGAGGCCATAAAAAAACTGTGCCAACAGCAGGCAGTGCCATACTTAGCCCTGCCGTTGAACTTAACGCGCCATGTGAATCGTTCTCACGGCATGGCCATGACATGGGTTTATGAGCGCATCATCAAGCGCATTGAACCCAATATATTTTGCTTTTTAGATCATGACATGGTCCCCGTTGCGCCTGTAGACTTGGCATTGTCTATGAAAGATCAAAACCTATATGGTTTGCCTAATGTGAGTGATTGGGGATGGAATTTATGGGCTGGATATAGCATGTTTAAATATCAGGATATTCAAAATCATCAGGTAAATTTTCTATATGATTTTGCAAATGGATTAGATACCGGCGGCCGTAATTGGCGATATTTGTATCAGCAATACCCCTACGAATCGTTGCGATTTGCTGAATCAAAAAATGTAGAAACAGTATTGCAATTTAATAATGCAAATATTACTGTGCAAATTATCGATGACCAATGGATGCATATTGGTGGCGTGAGCTATAACAATAACTATGCTTCAAAAGCGGATTGCATGAAGGTTGTTATGGATGCTTTGTATAACGGCATGACTTGGGTTGAGTTACGCAGTTCGCGTGCTAGTCTGTAGAGGATTAAGATTTTTCTTCCTCGCCCAATTCTTTGACGATGACTAATAATGGTAAAACTTAGATGAAACCTAAGATATACGACTGCTTTACTTATTTTAATGAAGATCAATTGCTCAAATTGCGTTTAGAGACATTGTGGGATCACGTAGATTACTTTGTGATTTGTGAATCGGTGTTGACGCATACAGGCAAGCCGAAGCCAATTAACTTTGAAATGCGTAATTATAAAAAATATCAAGAAAAAATTAGATATCTTTTAATCGAACAGTACGATTTTGAAACTAATGACCCTTGGGTTTATGAAAATTATCAGCGTAATTACTTAACACAAGGATTGTACGATGCGCAAGCGCATGATTGGATTATGATTTCTGATGTTGATGAGATTCCTAATCCGGAAACTTTTAAACAGTACAACCCGTATAAATACACTAAAGCTAGCTTGCATCAAATTGCGTATGTATATTATTTAAATAATATGGCGATTTCTGAAAACGGGCGACCGTTTATTTGTACTGGTGCCGCAATAACAACATATAAAAATTTAGTCGAAATTTTCAAATGCCCTGAAAGATTACGTAATTACCGTGGGGGGACGGACTTATTAAGAGGTATCCGAAAAGCGTGGATGAAATGGAGAACTCAAGCGATACATAATGGCGGGTGGCATTTTACTTGGATGGGTGGTGTCGAGAGAGTTATCTTAAAAATGCGTAGTTATGCTCACCAGGAGTTTTATAATGAGGCCTACTGCGACCCACTGGTGATTGAGAAGTTACTGCGGGCTGGAGGTAGTGTTCTTAATCCCGATAATCCCGGTCAAGGTTTGCAATTAAAAGCTATTGATGAACAGTTTCCTAAGTATTTGCAGACGAACACGACAGAATTTAGTAATCTTATTTTGTTGCCCGATGAGAAGACTGTACAGAACGCATAGTTATTTGTAGTGCGTTAAGCTAATGCGATTTTCTTGGAGTCAGGGCATTGCTCTAATCCACGCGCGCAGCACTAGCCTTCAGTACTTTTGCCCATTTCTCGACGTTTGCTTTTAGAAATACGCTGAACTCTGCCGGGCTTAAAGTAAAGACCTCAGCACCTTCAGCATTGACGCGTTCGCGGAACTCGGCTTGTTGTGCTATCCGGGTGATTTCGGTATGCAGTAGGTTCAGGATGGGAGTCGGTATGCGTGCAGGTCCGAGTAGTCCATACCAACCAATAAATTCAAAGCCAGGCAAGCCCGATTCATTGACTGTAGGCAAGTCAGGTAAACCCGAGCTGCGTTTGGGTGAAGTGATGGCAATCGCCTTGAGTTTGCCGGCGCGAATGTATGGGTTAGAGCTGAGAATGCCAGCAAAGTTAAATTGGTAGTCGTTTGCTGATAAGTCTATCAGTGAAGCAGTTGCGGTTTTGTAGGGGATGTGTTGTGCTTTGACTCCGGTCATGACTTTATAGAGCTCACCGGATAAATGTCCGCCACTGCCGTTACCCGCAGAGCCAAAGTTGAGCGGGCCTTTGAAATTTTTCGTCCATTCTATAAATTGACGCATATTATTGGCGGGTGCTGAAGGGTGCACTACAAGGATCAGTCCTGCAGAGATTAATGGGGTGATGGCGGTGAAATCTTCAATGGTTCGGTAGGGCAGGTTAGGCGTTAAGGAGGCGTTGACCGTATGTTGGTGATAGGTCATGAACATCGTATAGCCATCGGGAGCTGCTTTAGCCGTCAAGTCGGCTGCGATGACGCCGCCTGCCCGATTGTCCACCACAATTTGTTTTTTAAAGACCTCGGTTAAGCCCGCGCCAATTCGCCGTGACAGCATATCGGGGGTAGCCCCAGGCGCACCGACTGAAATAATGCGTATCGGTCGCTCTGGGAAGGCCGCGATGGCGGTCAGTGCTAGTGGGGCTAATCCGGAAAAAAGGATCAAGATCCAGAGTCTACGCATGGCATGGTCTCCAAAAATATCAGGGCGTTATCACCGCATTTACATCAACATGCGTGCTGTATTCATTTTTTTCTGCTGATGGCGGTATTTTGTATCAAGCAATTAGAGGCGACAAGCGCTAGTTTGAATATACGCGGTCGTATTCTAGATGTTTCGCGTATAGTTCTTATATAAAAACGTAAACAATTCAACAATGTAGCAAATCAATCGCGCGCAAAGCAGTTTTCGTAGCAGCTGGCCTATGCGCTACAAAGTGCTAGACTTAGATTTATTTCAATGTTGTAAAAAGCTAAACCAGACACGTATTGGTTTGCAGTCAAAAGGAGGCTCAATTGTTGGTTCATAATCGTTTGATAGCGATGGTATTGGTACTAGTGGTCGCAGCATGCATGTTGCCGACCGTGGTGGGTGCGCAAACATATCCGAGTAAATCTATACGGATTATTGTGCCGTGGACACCTGGCGGCACTACGGATGTGTTGGCGCGTATCTTAGGTCAACGCTTGAGCGAGAGTTTTGGTCAGCAAGTCTTGATTGATAATCGACCTGGGGCCAGCGGTCAGATCGGCACTGATGTGGTGGCCAAAGCCGCACCGGATGGTTATACCTTGTTACTCGGTACAACCGCCCCCAATTCAACCGCGCCTAGTCTGTATGCAAAATTACCATATGACCCAGTGAAAGACTTTGCGCCGATTTCCTTGATAGCCTTAACATTTTATGTGTTATCCGTAACGCCGAGCTTGCCTGCTAAGAATATTCAGGAGTTGGTGCGACTGGCCAAGGCCCGACCCGGAGAGTTGAACTTTTCCTCACCTGGGAATGGCACACCGAATCATTTGTCAGGTGAGATGTTTAAGACGCGCACCGGGATTCAGATGCAACATATCCCCTTTAAGGGGAGTGTCCAGGCGATTGCCGACGTGATTGGTGGGCAAATCCCCTTGAATTTTGAAAACATCGCTGTGGTGTTGCCACATGTAAAGGCCGGTAAAGTACGCGCCCTAGGCGTTACCAGTGCCCAACGTACACCCTTTTTACCTGAGTTGCCGACGATTGCTGAATCTGGATACCCCGGATTTGAGGCGGTGGGTTGGTTTGGATTCCTGGCCCCCGCACAAATCCCCAAAGACGTGTTGACTAAACTCAATTCGGAGACGGTGCGGATTCTAAACGCCCCCGAGGTCAATACCAAGATTGCGGCCTTAGGCGCGCAAGTGCGGCCCACGACGCCGGCAGAATTTGATGCGTTTAACCGTGAACAAATTCAAAAATGGGGCAAGGTGATTAAAGAATCCGGTGCCAAGGCGGATTGAGTTCAACGGATAGACTGGAGTGTGATTACGTTTAAGATGGTGTGGAGGTCGTGGTAACCTTCACCTTTCTGATTTTCCATCTTAACGTTAATCATTATTGTGAATTTATAGGCAATGACTCCTCCAGTTTTATGTGATGTGATTATTATTGGTGCTGGCCACAATGGTTTGACTTGTGCCAACTATTTGGCTGCAGCCGGTTTAACAGTGCGGGTGTTGGAGCGACGCGCTGTGGTCGGTGGTGCGGCGGTTACCGAGACTTTTCATCCTGGGTTTCGTAATTCAAGCGCAAGTTATGCTGCGCGGTTGTTGAATCCACAAATTATTCAAGATTTGCGCTTGGCCCAGCACGGTTTGCAGATTCTCAATCGACCTCTGGCTAAATTCTTACCACTCGATGCCGTGCATTTTCTCCAGATTGGCCCCACGATTGCCGATACCCAAGCAGAAGTTGCGCAGTTCTCTAGCCAAGATGCAGAACGATTGCCCGCTTTTTATGCCATGTTGGAGTCGGTTGCTGATGTGTGGCGTGAATGTTGTCACGAAACGCCGCCGAATGTGGGGGGCGGGCTTCAAGATATAGTTGCTGCAATTCGCAGTGGCCGACGTCTACAACGCTTAAGCATGGCGCATCGGCGTGCGGTGTTGGATGTGCTGACAAAAAGTGTGGGTGATTTACTGGATGCGTGGTTTGAGTCTGCAGCACTGAAGGCTGCGCTCGGCTATGAGGCGATTGCTGGACATTATGCCAGTCCTTATACACCTGGCACGGCGTATGTGTTGTTACATCATATGCTAGGCGAGGTGAATGGTCAGCGCGGTGCTACTGGGCATGTGGTGGGTGGTATGGGGGCCATTACTGAAGCAATGGCCGCGGAAGCGCGCTTACGTGGTGTGTATATCGAGACCAATGTGTCAGTTGAAAAAGTGATTGTCGATCAGCGTGGGGCCCAGGGCGTACAGTTACAAGACGGACGTATTATCGAGGCCAGTTGTGTTGTTGCTAATGTAAATCCGAAGATGTTGTATTTGGACATGGTGGATGCGGTTGCATTGGATCAGAATTTTCTGCATACCTTACGTCAGTGGAAATGTGCATCTGCTAGTTTTCGCATGAATGTGGCCTTAAGCGAGCTGCCGAATTTTACGTGCTTGCCTAACCAACCAGACGAGTCCAGCGCTCTACACCATCAGTCGAGTATTGTTATGGCGCCTTCCCTACGTTATATGGAGCAAGCTTATTTTGATGCACGCACTTATGGCTGTGCTCGCGCTCCCGTTATTGAAATGCTCATCCCCTCGACTGTAGATGACAGTCTGGCACCTCCAGGTCAGCATGTGGCGAGCTTATGTTGTCAGCACTTTAGTCCAGACTTGCCTGAAGGCTTGTCGTGGGATGGTATTCGTGAAGATGCGGCAGATCATGTGATTGATACGGTGACGCGTTTTGCACCTAACTTTAAGTCTGCCATATTAGGGCGCAGTATTCTCTCACCACTGGATTTAGAGCGGGAATTTGGCTTGCTAGGTGGGGATATTTATCATGGCGCGCTCACGCTGGACCAGCTGTGGAGTGCACGTCCCATGCTCGGTCATGCGGATTACCGCGGACCGATTCGAAAACTGTATTTGTGTGGTGCGGGTGCCCACCCAGGTGGTGGAGTCTCCGGCTTGCCCGGTCGTAATGCGGCTCGTGAGATTGTTGCCGACTTTAAACACGGCAAGCTTAAGCACCGATGAGGCCATTGTCTGCGCAACGCTTAACGTTTTTGTTATGTGCCGCAGAGGTATTGGCCATGACAGGATTCGCCGCTTATACCACCTTGTTGCCGTTATTACAGCGGCAATGGGTATTAACTAACTCAGAGGCTGGTGCGATTAGTGGCTTCTTGTTTGCCGGTTATATGTTGGCGGTGCCGATATTAAGTAGTCTGACTGATCGCGTTGATGCGCGGCGAATTTATATGGTTGCGTGTGTCGTCGGCGCTTTGGGTGCGACATTGTTTGCGCTATTTGGTCAAGGTTTTTGGAGTGCTGCGGGTGCGCAGTTTTTAATTGGTGTGGCGTTGGGTGGCACTTATATGCCGGGGCTCAAGGCATTAACCGACCATTTAGAGGGGGCGGTCCAGTCGCGCGCTACTGCATTTTATACTGCGAGTTTTGGTGTGGGCTCGACTTTATCTATTTTAGTGTCAGGGCAGATTGGCGCACATATGGATTGGCATTGGGCGTTTGTGTTTGGTGCGATCGGCCCACTGTGCGCAGGACTATTGGTATTTTTTGTGGTGCCGCGCGCACCTGCACGGACTAGCCCGCCGCCGACTACGGCATTGCTCGATTTTCGGCCGGTATTACGTCACCGTCCGACTGTCCCTTATATCATTGGCTATGCCATTCATAATTACGAATTGTTTGGCCAGCGCTCTTGGATGGTGGCATTTTTGGTGTTTTGCGCTAGTCAGCAGTCGGTGAATACACCGATGTTACTCAGTGCCGCCACATTGGCGGCGATGATAAATATTTTGGGGCCGGTTTTTAGTGTGACAGGTAATGAATTGGCGCTGCGTTTCGGTCGGCGGCAGGTGATTTTATTTTTTATGATGCTCTCAGGTTTGATTGCTTGTGGTATTGGTTATACCGCAGCCTGGCCATGGTATTGGGTGGTGGTGTTGATGATGGTGCATTACGGCAGTATGTTAGGCGATTCGGGTGCGCTGACTGCAGGCGCAGTGGCAAATACGCCGCCGCATATGCGTGGGGCGATGATGGCGGTGTATTCTTTTATCGGCTTTAGTACCGCATTTCTCGCGCCCCTGGTGTTTGGCTTTACTCTGGATGTGGCGGGCGGCAATCAACAGCCCATGGCTTGGGGTTTGGCCTTTGCCAGTATTGGGATACTCGGTGTATTAGCGCCTATTGCGCGTTGGTTGCGCCACAATCGAATTAAAAAAAATATTTAAAATCAATAATTTAATTAAATTTCAGGGATGTCGCTCTTTGATACGGCAGGCCCTGTATAGAACGCTGGCCAGCGCTCGAGCACCGCCGGGGAGTCGTCTTTGTAAATGTGGCAGGAGTTGAGATGATATGGCGGCTTGGTGATTGGCTTGAGTTTGTTGTGGGCGTCGCGGGCACGGCCGGTGGCTTGGAAAGCGGTGGTGCCAACTGGACCCAGCAGTTCGACTAAATGGGTGCAGCCCAGTACGCCGCCGACCCGTTCGGCAATCGCTTTGCGCCAACCACGGCCGATGGTGATGCCAATTAAACCCTTAAAGTTGCCGGTTATATTGGCGCAACCGCCATACGGCCCAACGTCGGTGACTGCTTCAGCATCATGAATCAATAAATCCAGATCAATGGTTAAGCGTAGCCACATATCGTGCACGGCTTCGCCGGGTTGCCGCTCGCGGCCGCCATCGCGGCGGGTGTGCACATAGCTTTTGGTATCTTTTAAATGGCCTTCAATATCCCACAGACCATCGGCACGCTCGTAGCCTGTGCATTCGATTTGGCGGGTGTGTTTGAGCACTCTCGGGCTTGGCGTACTTAAGGGCATAGCGGGACTCCAGTCAATGTGTTCGGTGTTTAATCAGTTAGGTTGCAGACATTTAACGTCGCACGCCGTGTTGGCAGCTGCGACAAGATTGCGTGTTTTTGTAGATCGGTGTATTCCATCCAAGTAGCGATTTCGGTCAAGCTACGCCAACAGCCCATGCAATAGCCGCTGGTGGCGTCGACTTGGCAAATCTGCACACACGGGGAATCAGTCTTTAACATACGATCGATCGCTAACAGTGTTTAGTGTGTGCTCGCGGGGCTCGCTTTAGCGCTTAGCGCTCGGGCGGCGCGTGAGAGCGTGGGGCGGCCTAGGATTTGACAGATATAGTCGCCTGCCGCAATCAGACGGGTCATGTCGACCCCGGTATGAATGCCTAAGCCATTGAGTAGATAGAGCACGTCCTCGGTGGCTACATTGCCAGTCGCACCTCGCGCATAAGGACAGCCGCCAAGGCCTGAAATCGAGCTATCAAAAGTAGCCACACCACACTCAAGGGCAGCGTAAATATTAGTGACCGCTTGGCCGTAAGTGTCGTGGAAATGACCGGCGAGTCGAGTCATTGGAATGTGTTTGGCCACAGCTTCAAATGCCGCTTGAGTGTTGCCAGCAGTGCCGCTGCCAATGGTGTCGCAAATGGTGATTTCATAACAGCCCATAGCTTCTAGTGCCAAGGCCACATTGACTACCGCACTGGTCGGCACTGCGCCCTCGTAGGGGCAACCCAAACACACCGAGATGTCACCGCGCACTCGAATGCCTTGGTCTAGCGCCTGGCGGGCAACGGCGGCAAAGCGAGCCAAGCCCTCTTGAATACTGCAGTTAGTATTGCGTTGCGAGAAGCTCTCAGTTGCAGCGCCAAAGACTACGACTTCGGACGCGCCAGCGGCGATGGCCGCTTCTAAGCCTTTGAGATTGGGCACTAGCACTGGGTAATTGACATCCGGATGGCGTTTGAGTCCAGCCATGACTTGGGCGTTATCGGCCATTTGTGGCACCCATTTGGGGGAGACAAAGGCGGTGGCTTCAATGGTTTTTAAGCCAGCATTTTGTAGCAGGTCAATGAGTTCAAGTTTGACGGCGGTAGGTACTGGAGTGGCTTCGTTTTGGAGGCCGTCTCTGGGTCCGACTTCAACTAAACGTACGGTGTTTGGTAGTGACATAATGGGGATGGCAGTAGAAAAAAAGGGTGTTGTTTAAGGAAGTCTGAGGCGAGGGGTGACGGATTGCGTTGTTTATTCAGTGTGTGATTTAGCGATTGCGTTACTGGCTACCTTAGTGGCCACGGCGAGTGACCTTACTTTTTTAGGCGCATGTGGAGTTGCTGATTTAGTGTTAGCTTTTGTTTTGCTTTTAGTTTTGGTTTTAGTTTTGGTTTTAGATTCGGCAGCCTTCTGCGGTGCCAGTGTCCATACCGGTTTGCGTTTTTCTAGGAAAGCACCTAAACCTTCTTGGCCTTCTGCAGTGGCGCGTATCTCAGCAATCAAGCTAGCGGTGGTTTTGACACTTACGGCATCGATTGGGCGGTGCGCGTGTTGAGTAATGAGTTGCTTGACTGCATGCATGGCGTGGGGGCCGCTGGTATAGAGCTCGCCAAGCAGCAAGCCGACGCGACCAGCAAGGTCATCGGCTTCGACCAAGTCATGCACCAAGCCCATGCGCCATGCTTCTGCTGCATCAAACTCCTCGCCAGTGAGCATCCAGCGCCTAGCATGGCGTTCGCCAATTGCAGCCAGTATATAAGGACTAATCATTGCGGGGATGATGCCAATATTGACTTCGGAGAAGCGAAAGGTAGCGGTGCGTGTGGTCACGGCGATATCGCAAGCGGCGACCAAGCCGCAACCGCCGCCACGCACAGCGCCGTGAACGGCCGCTATAGTTGGCTTGTTCAGGCTAAATAGCTGATGAAACATCTCAGCGCTCGCTTGTGCTGCTTTTTGGTTTTGGGCTTTACTATGGTGTGCACTCGCGCGCATATGGGCGATATCGGCCCCCGCGCAAAAACTCGGGCCGGCCCCAGCAATGACCACTGCGCGAATGGCAGAGTCGTGCGCGATCTGTTGCAGCGCTGTGCTAAGCGCGTCGACCATCTCAGGATCAAAAGCGTTGTGCACTTCCGGACGGTTGAGCGTTAATGTGGCGTTGCCGTAGTCATCGACCGCAAACAACACGCGGGGTGGGGTTGGCTTAGATTTGCGCATCTGTGAACCTTTCAGAAAGACTCGTTACGCGAAAGGTCGCGCTCCGTATGACGAGTTGAGGTGGTTAAGGTAAGCGTCTAAAGTTAGGGTCAGGGTCAGGATCAAACGTAAAAAGCGATTCGAAGTTTGTGCAGTCAGCGGTGTGACAGTCATAGGATCAGTATAACGGTGAAGCACGCTCCAGGCGTAATGTGCGAGCTACCAGGGGCCTTGGGCGAGCCAACGCTCTAGCTGCGGCAGGCGGTCGGCACCCCAAAATGGCTCGCCGTCGACCACAATATAAGGAGAGCCAAAGACCCCGCGTTCAATGGCGGCATCCACTTCAAGCTGCAGCCGCATCTTCACCTGAGGATCAGCAAAAGCAGCGGTTACTGCAGCGTAGTCGTGACCCAGTGTGGCGGCAATGCTGGCGCACACTTCAGGACTGCTAATGTCTTGATTATTAACGAAATACTCCTGATAAAACGTCATGGCTAGGGCTTTGGCGGCAACTGCGTCGCGATCATATAACCAATAATACGTACGGCAAGCTGCAGTGGTTGAAATAGGAAATGGGCTAGGTATCTGAAATGGCAGCTTAAACCAACGGGCCGAGCGCTTTAAGTCGTGGGCAGCGTAACTGCTTTTGAGGGGAATGGTGGTTAGTGCCTGTTGGCGGGTGATCTTGAAGACTGCTCCTAATAGAATCGGTCGCCAGATCGTGCTGCGGCCGTAGCGGGCACACAGTTCGTCAAGTTGACTGGCGGCAAAGTAGCCATAGGGTGAGGAGAAATCAAAGTAAAAGTCGACAGGTGTAGTCATGGTCTGCTTCTAGTGGCCTGAGTGGTAATAAATTCTTGATTTTAAATATATTTTAATTATTTTGGTTAAGGTAGTTGCTATGCCGGTTGCTGCCAGGGCAATTAATTACCCTTGACGTCAATGTCGGATGTGGGTTCTTCTGGCCAGTCCCCATCTTTTTTGGACTCCCCACCGCTTAGCAAGCGTTGGCATTGCTTAGCAAAGAATTCAATTTCGTTGAGCATGATCGCGGCGTCTTCACGCTGCTGCTCGAGTTGCGCGCGGTGCCGCTCTAATTTGCGGCCATAGGCTTGTAGCTGTGCAGTATCATTATTCGTGAGGTCTGGGAGTTCAAACAGTTCGCGAATCTCATGGAGTGAAAATCCCAGGCGCTTGCCGCGCAGTGCCAGTTTTAGGCGTAGTCGGTCACGGGGCGAGTAGATACGATTCAAACCGCTACGGCTCGGGGTGATTAAGCCTTGCTCTTCGTAGTGGCGAAGTGTGCGGGTAGTGATGCCAAATTCTTTGGCAAGGTCGCTAATGGTGAATATCGTGGTCAAAGGTGTAGTCATTGTGCTTTGCAACAAAATAGGCTAATGTGTTGATCTAGAAGGGGCCAGGCACCGGCTCAACTAGGCGTTTGTATAAAGAATATCGAAATTATCTGTGATCATACAGAGTATCTACAACAAGCCTTTAGGGGTGATTCATTGCATCGGGTTTTGTGGATCTATTTTGTGTATCTGGGGTGTATCCAAGGCAGTCAGGCCTAATTTTATATTTCTTTGACGTAAACGGCAATAGTAATTTGCAATTTCATTCAATGCGCCGTGTTGTACAGCGCTATGTTGAAATGCCCGTCAGTTTGATTGAATCGATTTGTCATCAAAGGATAACTCAATATGTCCAAGCCGATACCCGACCCTGTAGAGATGAGCGCGCTCTATACCCGTATTGCTGAGAATACCCAGCGCTTAATCGATCAATACCTGGCGCGGGGTGTTGCTGGACAAGTGCCAGCGCTACGCGATGACTTAGGGGTGGCGCGCGCGTTTTTCGAATCGGCGCAACATTGGTTTGATGATCCGGCGCGCCTGACTGCCCTGCAATTGCAATGGGGTCAGGAGTGGTGGTCGCTGTGGCAGCAAACTGCGCAACAGTTTATGGGTCAAGCCGCCGCCCCAGTGATTGAGCCAGCGGTGGGTGATAGGCGTTTTCGTGATCCGGAATGGACTGCAAACCCTGCATATGCACATATTAAGCAAGCCTATTTGCTGACAGCGCGGCAGTGGCAGTCGGCACTTGGTAGTGTGGCGGGCGTTGATGCGGTCACCGCCAAGAAAGTGGCGTTCTATACCCGGCAGGCAATCGATGCAATGGCGCCGACTAATTTTGCGATGACTAACCCGGAGGTGATGCGTGCGACTATCGACAGTGGCGGGCAGAACTTGGTCCAGGGCTTAGATAATTTGTTAGCTGATTTGGTGCAAGGTGGCGACCAACAGTTGCGGATTCAGATGACAGATACCAGTGCGTTTGAATTGGGCCGAAACATTGCCACCACACCGGGCCAGGTGGTGTTTCAAAATGAGTTGATGCAGCTCTTGCAATACGCGCCGAGTACACCAAAGGTCAATAGCACTCCCTTGTTGATTATTCCACCGTGGATTAATAAGTATTACATCCTCGATTTGCGTGAAAATAATTCGTTTGTGCGCTGGGCAGTGGCGCAAGGTCATACGGTGTTTGTGATCTCATGGGTGAATCCCGATGCAAGGCTCGCCGCTAAGCAGTTTGAGGACTACCTGACTGAAGGTGCAGTCGCTGCACTTGACGTGATCCAGGCAATTACTGGGCAGGCCCAAGCTAATGTGATTGGTTATTGTTTGGGCGGCACCTTGCTCGCGGCCTTGCTTGCGTGGCTGGCCGCGCGAGAAGACTCGCGGGTGCGCAGCGCCACCTTTTTTGTGAGCTTGATTGACTTTACCCAGCCCGGTGAGTTGGACGTATTCATTGATGAACAGCAGGTTGCTGCCTTGGAGCAAAAAATGGCAGACCGTGGTTATCTCGAAGGCACAGAGATGGCGACCACCTTTAATTTATTGCGCGCCAACGATTTGATTTGGTCGTTTGTGGTGAGTAATTATCTTTTAGGCAAACAACCTCCGCCTTTTGATTTGCTCTATTGGAACGGTGACTCCACGCGCATGCCGGCGGCCATGCACACTTATTACTTGCGCAATATGTATTTGAACAACCGCTTGCGCGAACCCGACGCCCTGACCTTGGCGGGCACGCCCATTGATGTGCGTAAAATTAAAACGCCAGCCTATTTTATTTCCGCTATGGAAGATCATATTGCGCCTTGGGCCAGCACCTACAGAGGGGCGCAACTCTTCAGTGGGCCGACGCGTTTTGTGTTGGGCGGTTCCGGTCATATTGCTGGGATCATTAATCCGCCAGCCGCGAATAAGTATGGCTACTGGGCTAATGCTGAATTACCCGCCGATGCTGGCGATTGGTTAAACGGCGCGACCCAGCACCCGGGCTCGTGGTGGACCGATTGGGCGGAGTGGGTGAAGCCCTATAGCGGTCGCCAGCGCGCAGCGCGTGAACCGGGCACAGATGACTACCCAGCGATTGAGCCAGCGCCCGGTGGTTATGTTCAACGCCGTGCCCAAGAAAATTCGTAACTGTCTGATTTTAATGATATTATTGAAATCACTGTTGCGTCCTATGGGCGACTGGCGCCGCTCTCTCGCGAGTTGATGATGCGCTGTGTTCAGTTGTAGAAATGATAGAGACGTTAGAGATGCCTACAAAAATAAACGATACAGATTGCTAACGGAGCCACCGATGAACAACCCCAACATTGTATTGAACCTGCTCGAGTCAGGTATTTATCAATTAATCATTAATCGCCCGCGTGCGCTCAATGCCTTGAATCGTGAGACTTTAATCGCCCTACAGGGCGCGATTGCGCAAGTGGCTGCCGACTCGTCGGTACGGGTGTTATTGGTGAGCGGTGCTGGCGAGAAGGCTTTTGTCGCGGGTGCTGATATTAGTGAGATGCAGGTGATGACTGCGTTTGAAGCGCAAGCTTTCTCGAACTTAGGCATGCAGGTGATGCATGATCTTGAAGCTTTGCCAGTGCCAGTCATTGCCTTGGTTCAGGGTTATGCCTTGGGCGGTGGCTGCGAACTAGCCATGGCCTGTGATTGGATTATAGCCACGCCATCTGCGGTATTGGGGCAGCCGGAAGTCTCCCTAGGCGTGCCGCCGGGCTTTGGGGGCACCCAGCGGCTATTGCGCGCAGTGGGGCGTGCGTGTGCACTCGAGTTGATCACCACTGGTCGTCAAGTTAAGGCGGCAGAAGCCTTAGCGATGGGTTTGGTGAATCAGGTCGTCGAGGGCGCTGAGTTGCAGGCTACGGGGTTGGCGCAGGCGCGCAGCATAGCCAAGCAAGGGCCTTTGGCGGTGCGACTAGCTAAGCAAGTCATTCATCAAGGGCAGGATATGGTGTTGGCGCAGGCCTGTGCCTTAGAGACAAAAGCGTTTGCGATGTGTTTTGCCAGCGCTGATCAGCGCGAAGGCATGGCCGCATTCTTAGCGCGGCGGCCAGCACAGTTTAGTGGTGAGTGAGAGGGGTTTGAATAAGGGAGTTTGTGAGTAAGGGGGTCTTTGGAGAGGAAGTATTTGGGTAGGGGTGTTTGTAATTGTGGCAGATTGGGTGGTGATTTAGTGCCGTAATGTAGTGGAGAAGAATGCAGTAGAAATGACATGTTGCATCGCACCATCGATCGTCATGGTTGAGTGTCTGGGGCAAGGTATAATGCGCAACCCCGATGTATTCGTTAATTGGCCACCACAAGTGGTCGAATTAAATTGAACAAATGACCTCAAAAAGGTAGTCCATGGATATGAAAGCGTTGCAACCCGACCTAGATCCGGTAGAAACCCAAGAATGGCTGTCTGCGTTACGTTCTGTGCTAGCCCGCGAAGGTAAAGACCGCGCTAATTTTTTATTAGATCGTTTAGTGCAAGAGGCGCGCCAAGCTGGCGCCTACATTCCTTATAGCGCCAATACCGCTTATCTCAATACAATTCCGCAAGATCAAGAGCCCGTCTTTCCAGGTGATGCTGAGATGGAGCATAAGTTACGCTCCTTAGTGCGCTGGAATGCAATGGCTACGGTGATTCGTGCCAATAAAGAGTCCTCGGAACTGGGTGGTCATATTGCCAGTTTTGCATCGGCAGCGACTCTCTACGATATTGGCTTTAACCATTTCTTTCGCGCGCCTAGCGAAAGTTTTGGTGGTGACTTGGTCTACGTTCAAGGCCATTCCGCGCCTGGCGTGTATGCGCGAGCCTTTCTCGAGGGGCGAATTAGTGAAGATCAATTAAGTAATTTCCGGCAAGAAGTCGATGGCAAGGGATTGTCGTCTTACCCGCATCCGTGGTTGATGCCAGATTTCTGGCAGTTCCCTACGGTGTCCATGGGCTTAGGGCCTTTAATGGCGATTTACCAAGCGCGTTTTATGCGCTATCTCAATGATCGTCAATTGATAGACAGTCAATCGCGCAAAGTCTGGGCATTTATGGGCGATGGTGAGATGGATGAGCCAGAATCTCTGGGTGCTATTTCTCTGGCGGGCCGTGAAAAACTGGATAACTTGATTTTTGTGATTAATTGTAATTTGCAACGCTTGGATGGCCCAGTGCGCGGCAACGGCAAAATTATTCAGGAGCTTGAGTCTGACTTCCGTGGTTCGGGCTGGAACGTGATCAAAGTGGTGTGGGGCTCGTATTGGGATCCGCTATTAGCGCGCGATAAGAGCGGTATATTGCTCAAGCGGATGGAAGAGTGTGTGGATGGTGAGTACCAAACCTTTAAGGCCCAAGATGGTGCCTTTGTGCGTAAACATTTTTTTGGTAAATATCCAGAGCTCGCCGCCATGGTTGCGAATATGACGGATGATGATATTTGGCGCCTCAATCGTGGTGGTCATGATCCGTATAAGATGTATGCGGCATATGCTGCAGCTACCCAACATACGGGTCAGCCGACCGTGATTCTTGCTAAGACCATTAAAGGATATGGTATGGGCGAGGCGGGCGAGGGACAAAACATTACCCACCAACAAAAGAAAATGGGTACAGCCTCGATTCGCGCGTTCCGCGATCGCTTTGCAGTCCCCATCCCTGACGATCAGCTCGAGGAAGTGCCGTTTTATCGGCCACCGGAAGATGCCCCGGAGATGCAGTATTTGCGGAGTCGGATTGCGGCGATGGGCGGTTCATTACCAGTCCGCCACCGGCAGATCGAATCGTTGGTGATACCGCCCTTATCCGCGTTTGAAGCGCAGTTAAAGAGCGGTGAAGATCGAGAGTTCTCCACCACCATGGCATTTGTGCGGATACTCAATACTATTATTCGGGATAAAGCGATTGGCCAGCGCGTAGTGCCGATTGTGCCTGATGAGTCGCGCACTTTTGGTATGGAAGGGATGTTCCGGCAATTGGGTATTTATTCCCATGTGGGGCAACTCTATAGACCGCAAGATGCTGACCAATTGATGTTCTACAAAGAGGATCGAGGCGGGCAGATTTTGCAAGAAGGTATTAATGAGGCAGGGGCGATGTCCTCTTGGATTGCCGCAGCCACCTCGTATGCCAATAATGGTAAGATGATGATCCCCTTCTACATTTTTTATTCGATGTTTGGGTTTCAGCGGATTGGAGATTTAGCGTGGGCTGCCGGTGACTTAAGAGCGCGCGGTTTCTTGCTCGGTGGCACCGCAGGTCGCACCACCTTAAATGGTGAAGGTTTGCAGCATGAAGATGGCCATAGTCATATTTTGGCCTCTACTATTCCGAATTGCATTACCTATGATCCAACCTATGCTTATGAGTTAGCCGTGATTATTCAAGATGGCATGCGGCGGATGTATCAAGAGCAAGAAGATGTTTACTACTATATTACGGTGATGAACGAGAACTACACCCATCCAGCAATGCCTGAGGGTGCAGCCGAGGGTATTCTCAAAGGGATGTATCTACTGCGTGAAGCAAGCGCTAAGAAAAAACAAGTCAAGGTGCAGCTCTTAGGCAGCGGTACGATCTTGCGCGAAGTTATCGCCGGCGCTGATTTGTTAGCGCAAGACTTTGGTGTGGCCGCAGACATTTGGAGTGTGACCAGCTTTAACGAAGTGCGGCGCGAGGGCTTAGACGTGCAGCGTTGGAACTTATTGCACCCGGAGCTCGCCCCACGAAAATCACATATTCAAAATTGCCTCGATGCGCATGCCGGTCCGATTATTGCCGCCACCGACTATATGAAATTGTTTGCTGACCAAGTGCGTGGGTTCTTGCCAGATCGCCATTTCATTACATTGGGCACTGATGGTTTCGGACGTTCGGATACGCGACGCAAGTTGCGCCAATTCTTTGAGGTCGATCGCTACTATGTGGCAGTTGCAGCGCTTAAGGCTTTAGCTGATCAGCAGTTGATTCCAGCAGCAACCGTTACTGCAGCGATTCAAAAATACGGCATTAACCCAGAAAAACCCAACCCCGTAACGGTATAGATTGATGGTGTAACCGTTATTGATGAAGGTGGCTTTGATCGATGTTCAAATCTAGATTAAGGTTCAAACTGAAAGGGCTTTAGGTACGCATCGTATGGCAAATTTGATCGAAGTGCAGGTCCCTGACATTGGGGATTTTAAAAATATTCCGGTAATTGAAGTGTTGGTTAAAGTCGGTGATACGGTGCGCGCTGAAGACGCACTGGTAACCTTGGAGTCTGACAAGGCTACTTTGGATGTGCCTGCACCAATGGGCGGTGTGGTACAAGAGATTCGTCTTGCTGTTGGTGACAAAGTATCGCAGGGCACGGTCGTGCTCACTTTAAGTGCAGAGGCTACCGCTGCGTCTGTAGTAGCGTCAGTTCAACCCGCACCTGTCCCTCCTTCTGTATCTGCATCTGTCTCCCAGCCTGCGCCTGTGACTGCCGCCTCGGCTAGCGCCCCTACGGCAACGCCGTCATCGCCAGCAGCAATATCGCAACCCGCATTGCCCCAACCGCCCCGCGCTGCTCCCGCGGTTGATGATCATGCGTTTACGAATGCCCATGCTAGTCCTTCAGTGAGACGTTATGCGCGTGAGTTAGGCGTTGATTTGACACGTGTGACGGGCTCGGGTCCCAAAGCGCGGATTCTGCTCGAAGATGTGCAAAGTTTTGTGAAAGTTGCTTTGACCGCACCTGGTGCAAGTAGCGCGACCGGTGGGGGCTTGGGCTTTAATCTGCCGCCGTTAGCGAATGTTGATTTTTCGCGCTTTGGAGAAATCCGTGAGCAACCCTTGTCACGGATTCAAAAACTCTCAGGTGGATTTTTACACCGGAATTGGTTGAGCATCCCGCATATCACCCAGCACGATGAAGTTGATATTACCGATCTTGAGGCGTTCCGCAAGGATCAGTCCGAGATGGCTAAAAAGGCTGGCGTGAAAATGACCTTGTTGGGATTTTTGTTAAAGGCTTCGGTCTTGGCCTTGCGCGAGTTTCCGCAATTCAATGCGTCTTTATCTGCGGATGGTGAGCGGCTCATCTTAAAGCAGTATTTTCATGTTGGTGTAGCGGTAGATACGCCTACCGGCTTAGTGGTGCCAGTGATTAAAGAGGTTGATAAAAAAGGCCTAATTGAGTTGGCGCGGGAGTTGGGAGAAGTCAGCGCTCGCATGCGTAATGGCAAAATCAATCCTACCGATGTACAAGGGGGATGTTTTTCAATCTCCAGTTTAGGTGGAATTGGCGGCACGCATTTCACGCCGATTATTAATGCACCTGAAGTAGCCATATTGGGTGTGGGTAAGGCTGTAGTGAAGCCAGTATGGAACGGCAAAGACTTCGCGCCGCGCCTCATGTTGCCACTGTCATTGTCCTATGATCATCGAGTGATCGATGGTGCATTGGGAGCGCGGTTCTCGACCTTTTTAGGTGCTGTGCTATCCGATGTGCGACGGTTGGCGCTATAGTGTTTGATAGTTGCTTTTTGATGTGTTGGCATAACGGTGAAAGTAGGTCATGAGCGCTATCGGTATTTTTGGTGGGACTTTTGATCCCATCCACTGCGGTCACTTGTGCTTAGCGCAAGAGGTGAGCGTGCAGCTGGGTTTGCAAACCGTGCGTTTTGTGCCCAGCGGTACGCCACCGCATCGGGTGCCCCCCAAAGCATCTGCTGCCCATCGTTTAGCGATGGTAGAAGCAGCCATTGCTGATAATCCGCGCTTTGTGGTCGATGCCTCAGAAGTGCATAAGCGTGAACCCTGTTACACCGTAGACTCTCTTCAAGTATTACGCCAGTCCTTGGGTGCGACCCAACCCTTGGTGTTGTTAATGGGGGCTGATGCGTTTTTGGAGTTGGCCACTTGGAGTCGCTGGCATCAGCTCTTCACATTGGCGCATATTGCAGTGGCCTATCGCCCAGGTTTCCCGGTCGATACTTGGCAGGCGCGGATGCCTCAGCCGCTCGCTGCGGAATATAACGCCAGACTCGTACGGCAGCCGCAAGCCATTCATTGGTCGCCTGCTGGTGGTGTGGTGGTCACGCCCATTACCGCATTGGATGTCGCAGCAACCCGGATTCGTGACATGATGCGTCAGGATGGTGCGGCGCGATATTTAGTGACAGACAAAATTTATCAATATATTCAAGAGCATAAGCTCTATATGGGAGACTGATGGGACCTTTAAAAACTGCCAAAGTTGCGGTAGCCGCCTTAGAAGATATTAAAGGCCGCGATATTATGGTGTTTAATGTCGCGAAAATGACTGCAATGTTTGATCATGTCATTATTGTGAGCGGTGACTCGAATCGGCAATTGCGCGCGCTAGCTAATAACGTTTGTGATGAAGTCCGTAAGGCTGGTGGTCGTGTGACCAGTACTGAGGGCGAGCAAACTGGCGAATGGGTATTGGTCGATTTGGGTTCGGTGATTGTGCATGTGATGCAACCGGCAATTCGTGAATACTACAATCTTGAGGAAATTTGGGGCACCCCACGGCGTATTAAGGCGATTAAAGCCGAGGCGGCTAAACCAAAAAAGGCGCACAGCTCGCGCGCAGCAGCCCCACGTAAGGCTGCGGCTAAGCCGACGACTAAGCGCAAGGCGCCTGCTCGAAAAACAGCGGCACGCAAAACGCCGGTGCGCAGAGCAACTGCGCGAGCTTTAACGACTAAGGCGTGAAGCTGACGGTATTGGCCGTAGGCCACCGTATGCCGGCTTGGGTGACTGCAGGCTATGCTGAGTATGCGAAGCGAATGCCCAGAGAAATATCATTTAAAATCAAGGAGTTAAAGCCGTCCCCTAGGGGCGAAAAGCAGCCAGCGGTGGCACGTTGGCAGGAGTGGGAGGCAGAGCGTATCGCTGCTGCCATGCCTGCCGGTGCGCTACGAGTGTTGTTAGATGAGCGTGGTCAGCAGTTGAGCTCCCAAGCTTTGGCGCAACAGTTTGGCCGTTGGCGCGATAGCGGTCGCGATGTGGTGTTTGTCATTGGTGGTGCCGATGGGTTGGCGCCACGTTTAAAGGCTGAAGCGGATATGTTATGGTCATTGTCAGCATTGACTATGCCGCATGGATTGGTACGGGTGGTACTCGCTGAGCAACTCTACCGAGCCAGCAGTATTTTAAGCGGCCATCCTTATCATCGAGAATAGTTCGCGGACATGAGCGTGTACAAACCAGAGCGTCTGCAAATCAGGGGTCACACAAAACAGTCAGGTGCTTGGGTAGTTGTTGGGGAGATATAAACGAGTGATATACCTAGCTTCACAGAGCCCACGTCGGGGCGAGTTGTTGCGTCAAATTGGGGTGGATTACACGCCGATTACGGCACTCAGCACCTATGCGGTGGTTGATGAGACTCCGGAGTCGGGTGAAGTGGCGGATGAATATGTGTTGCGCTTGGCCCGCGCTAAGGCGCAAGCCGGTGTGGTCGCGATGGTCGCTCAGGGGTTAGTGTCGTATCCAGTGCTTGGGGCTGACACCACAGTGCTCTGTCAAGGGCGACTATTGGGCAAACCACAAGACCGATCTGAGGCAGAGGCTATGCTCACACAACTATCCGGTAGATCCCATCAAGTGCTCACTGCGGTAGCGGTCAGCAGTCTAGTCCGCAGCGTCAGTCAAGTGGTGAGCTCAACCGTTTGGTTTCAGGCGCTCAGTGCGGCAGATATTGAGCGATATGTTGATCGCGGAGAGTCTATGGATAAGGCAGGCGCTTATGCGGTGCAAGGTTTAGCAGCTGCGTTTATCAATCGGATAGAAGGTAGTTATTCCGGTATTATGGGACTGCCGTTGGCTGAAACTGCCGATCTGTTACGTCAACATGGTATCTTAGTCCCATGAGTAGAGTGCAATGAGCGAAGACATCCTGATTAACGTGACAGCGCACGAGACCCGTGTCGCTGTGATCGAGCGCGGCGCGGCGCAAGAGATTCATTTCGAGCGCAATGCTGCACGCGGCATAGTGGGCAATATTTATCTCGGAAGTGTGGTGCGTGTCCTACCTGGAATGCAATCCGCTTTTATTAGTATTGGCGGAGAGCGCGCCGCATTTTTGCATGTGGCCGATATTTGGCGATTGGCGGTTGAGGATCAGCCACCACTGGCGATTGAGCAGCAACTCAGTGCCGGCCAAACACTATTGGTACAGGTGATTAAAGATCCGATTGGCAGCAAAGGTGCGCGTTTGACGACGCAGCTGAGCATTGCAGGTCGTCTACTGGTGTATTTGCCGCAAGAGCAACATATCGGCATTTCACAGCGTATTGTGGATGAGGCCGAGCGTGAGCGTTTGCGCCAGGCGCTTGCTGCTTGTTTGCCGCAGGCTGATAGCGGTGGCTATATTCTTCGGACTATGGCCGAGGGGGCGTGTGCGGCAGAGTTGGCTGCAGATGTCGACTACTTACATAAAACTTGGTACGGTATTCAGCAACAAGCAGCAACTGCGAGCGCTCATCAACTGCTGTACTGTGACTTTGATTTAAGCCTGCGCGTGTTGCGAGATTTTGTGCACAGTCAACAGCAACGTATTATTGTGGATGAGTTACAAACCTATACTCGCTTGCAGCAATTTGCAGTCCAATTCATGCCCCAGATATCTGCACAATTACAACTCGATGAAGCCGCCCCCCCCTTATTTGAGCGCTATGGTATTGAGACCGAGATTGAGCGTGCACTCGCTCGGCGAGTCGAATTGGCTTGTGGCGGCTACATCGTCATCGATCAGACAGAGGCTTTAGTAACTATTGATGTCAATACCGGTGGCTTTGTGGGTGATCATAGTTTTGATGAAACGATTTACCAAACCAATCTAGAGGCCGCCACAGTGATTGCGCGGCAATTACGATTGCGTAATTTAGGTGGCATGATCATGATTGACTTTATTGACATGACCCCAGAAGAGCACCGCACACAGGTATTAGAGGCGCTACACCAAGCTACGGCAACCGATCGTACCCGTTTGATGATTCATGGCTTTACCCAATTAGGTTTGGTAGAGCTCACACGCAAGCGCACCCGTGAGAGTCTGTCTCATGTGTTGTGTGAACCTTGCGGTCGTTGTGCCGGGCGCGGTGAGATGAAAACTGCACAAACCATGTGCTTTGAGATTATTCGCGAACTGCATAAAGTAGCGGCCCGTAGTACGGCGCCGGCGCTACGCGTATACGCTGCGCCAGCTGTGGTGGCACAGTTGCAAGACCCCCAGATGCAATACTGGACGCACGCTACAGCGTCATTATCTAGAGTGGTGACATTGCACAGCGAAACAAGCTTTGGCCAAGAGCAATATGATGTGGTGGCCTAGGTAATCCTTAGTTACGAGCGTTAGTTACGTGCGTTGGTTGCAAGCGTCAAGGCTAGCGCGTAGGTATTGTCATTAGCCGTTGCAACTTCAATGCGTTTATATTTGGCGTTCGTGCCAGATTTGATATGGATTGCACGCTTGGGTATTTGTAACTGCTTCGCCAGCCACTCAATGAGTGCAATGTTGGCTAAATCATCAATTGCTGGAGCGGCAATATGCACTTTGAGTGACATATCAAAGATCCCTGCTGCTGCAGTTTTTTTGGCATTGGGGCGCGCTTGAATAGATAGTCGCAAGCGCGACTGCGTCGGATCGTATTCACACCATGTTTTCAGCATTGCGTTCTGTTGTGGCTAGTTGTGTTAGGCGGCGCGCAGGTGGTTGAGTTTAACGCAGAAGTTGCAGAGCAAGAGACTCCAGCCAAGCAATCGGTAGCATCAATAACAATTGAATTAGTACTAACAGAATCAGTGGTGAGAGATCAATCTGACCAGTATCTGGGCAGTAACGCCGCACTACAGCAAGTGCTGGGCGCGTCATGGTATCGAGCACAGGCGCGGCAGGGCTTTGCGGTGCTAACCATGACAATACGCTGAGTAATAGGGTGGCAAACAGCACAATATAGAGAATTAACTTAACAATCGCTAACAGACTCAGGAACGCAATACCTGAGGCAACTGGTCCCCAGTTCGCGGTAAAGGGCATACCGCGAATCAGTCCAGTTAAGCTATGCTCAATGATTTGAATCAACCATGCTAATAGCAATGATGAGAGATCGAGTCCCCATAGCCCAGGTACGAAGCGGCGTACTCGCTTGACCATGGTATCGGTGAGTTGTTGCACAAAATGAGCGATTGGATTGCGATAGGGCGCACGCACCCACTGTAGATAAAAGCGCAATAAGAGTGCGAAAGTGTACAGCCCACAGACTACACTAATGAGATAAATTAAAGCATTCGCGAGCATCGGTTAAGGCCTGCTCAAGTCATCACCAAGCTCAGCTGCACGCTGCGCCGCACCTTGCACAGCACGGCGTATTGTGGCCTGTACGTGGTCGGCGTTAAGGATGCTCAGTGCGCGCTCGGTAGTGCCGCCTTTGGAGGTGACACGAGCGCGCAATTCAGCAGGGCTGTCGGGACTGGATTGTGCGAGTTGTACCGCACCGGAAAACGTAGATAGCGCACTATGACGGGCCAAGGCCGGTGATAGTCCTAACTCTAGAGCAGCTTGTTCAAGTGCCTCGATAAAATAGAAGACATAAGCAGGCCCGCTGCCAGACACTGCAGTCACCGCATCAAGCTCAATCTCTGTATTGACCCAAAATGTGGTACCAACAGCGGCAAGAATTTGTTCTGCGGTATGTTTCTGTGCTGAATCAACTCCAGGCATTGCAAATAAGCCACTCAAACCTGCACCAATTAGCGCGGGAGTGTTAGGCATGGCACGCACAACACGAGCATTCGGCCCTAGCCAGCGCTGTAAATCGGCACCCCGCAGACCTGCTGCAATGCTAATCACCAATTGATTGTTGATCACACTGCGCAGAGCTGTGGTCACGCTATGCATTTGCTGTGGTTTGACAGCCAATACAATGGTTTGTGCTTGTGCTGCTACGGTAAGTGCATCTTCTGAAGTGGTAATTCCAAAGTCAGTCGTGAGTTTTGCGCGCGCCTCCGGGAGCACATCAACAGCATGTATGGAGGCGGTAGTCCAGTGTTGGCGGAGTAATCCCCCGATGATTGCGGCAGCCATATTGCCGCCGCCAATAAATAATAGAGACATGTCGTAGTTGGGAAATATCTATTCTAGAAGTAGAGGGATTGTAGGGTTGATAGGTTGATAGTGGATTGATTATGCAGATATAGCCACCAAATGGAACTAAACCATTAATAAGTGAAAAGCATTGTGTAGTATTTAAGGATATCCAACTATTTTGAAACTCAAGTCTACTCTAGCCGATTTCCGCTTATTTATCTACGCTTTTGCGTGCGCCAAATAGGTCTGTGCCTACGCGAATCAGGGTTGCGCCTTCGGCGATTGCTAGCTCGAGATCTGCTGACATACCCATGGATAGCGTATCTATCTCAGGATGATCTGTTTGTAATGCGGTATGTAACTGGCGTAATAGTGCAAATTGCTGACGGAGGCGAGCATGATCATTGGTGGGCTCCGCAATCGTCATCAACCCGCGTAACCGTATGCGTGGGAGGTTAGCAATTGCACCCGCGAGTTCTGTTTCAGCGCCAGGCTCAACACCACCTTTACTCGCTTCGCCGCTGACATTGACTTGTATGAGTATGTTTAAGGGCGGCAAATGGGCAGGTCGTGCAGCGTCTAAGCGCTGTGCAATTTTAAGCCGATCTACGCTATGCACCCATGCGAAGGATTCTGCAATGAGACGGGTTTTGTTGCTTTGGATAGGGCCGATAAAATGCCAATCAATTGCTAAATGGGTCAGCTCGGTTTGCTTAGACAGCGCTTCTTGAACGAAGTTCTCACCAAAACAATGTTGACCACACTGCCAAGCTTCCATTATTTTGATAGAAGAGCAGTGTTTGCTCACTGCGAGTAACTGGATGGTATCAATATTCCGATTTGCATTGCTAGCCGCTAATCGAATACGCGCGATCACATCTTGAAAGTTTTTGTCGATTTGCGTCATAATTCGATATGAGATGTTTTGGGTTGTCTATCAATTAGTAAAATTAAGAGCAAACGATACATAATACTCTGGGGTGATTCAGCAAACATTGAACCTATTCCACTAGATTGTGATTAGCTTGATTTGATTTGCGACATAGCATCGTACATTTTGTCTGCGGCACATATTTGATCAGTAAAACACCTGTAAGATTGCAGCCGTGACAAAGGAAATGGTTTTATACCTAATTGCCCTAGGATTATAAATGGATATTGCTGATTTATTGACATTTGTGGTGAAGAATAAAGCTTCAGATTTACATCTGTCAGCCGGATTGTCGCCGATGATTCGTGTCAATGGCGAGCTGCGGCGCGTGAATTTGCCAATCATCAACCATGATGATATGCGAAAAATGATCTATACAATTATGAGTGAAGATCAACGCCGTTTTTACGAAGAAAATCTTGAATGTGATTTTTCTTTTTCAATTGCACAAATAGCGCGGTTTCGGACGAATGTATTCGTGCAACAGCGCGGCATTGGCGCTGTATTTCGGGTCATTCCTAGCGACATACTCTCCCTTGAGGCTTTAAAAGCCCCTGATATTTTTAAGGAGATTGCACTCCAACCTAGAGGCTTAGTGTTAGTCACTGGTGCTACCGGTTCCGGTAAGTCAACAACGCTAGCTGCTATGGTGAATTATATTAATGAGAATATTCGTGGCCATATTCTCACAGTTGAAGACCCGATTGAATTTGTATATGAGCCGAAAAAATGTTTGATTACTCAGCGTGAGGTTGGCCCCCATACGTTCTCATTTGCCAATGCGCTGCGTTCAGCGTTACGCGAAGATCCAGATATTATTTTAATTGGTGAGATGCGAGACCTCGAAACTATTCGCTTGGCCTTGACTGCAGCTGAGACAGGGCATTTAGTGTTTGGCACCTTGCACACCAGTTCAGCTGCTAAAACAGTGGATCGGATTGTAGAGGTGTTTCCAGGTGATGAAAAAGAGATGATGCGTTCATTACTCTCTGAGTCTTTACGAGCAGTCATATCGCAAACATTGCTCAAGACTAAAGATGGTGCGGGTCGGGTGGCCGCTCATGAGGTGATGATAGGTACGCCAGCAATTCGTAATTTAATTCGTGAAAATAAAATTGCTCAAATGTATTCTGCAATTCAAACCGGCGGACAATTGGGTATGCAAACCTTGGATGCTAATTTGCAAGATTTAGTGCGAAATAATATTGTTACAGTTGAAGAGGCGCGCACAAAAGCAGCCAATAAAGATGCGATACGCGACAAATAAAAATTTTGCTTCATTAGCAATGCCTGCTTAGCGTTACGACGCTAGTATTCCGTAATTAATCGTCAAAGAGTGTGATCATACCGGTTCATGGAAAAAGCGATTAATGTGACTTTGCAATTGTTGCAAGTGATGCAACAATATAAAGCGTCTGACCTTTTTGTGTCTGCAGGGTTTCCTCCTGCGGTGAAAGTCAACGGCCAACTCTTGCCTTTATCAGAACAAAAATTAAGCGCAGACAATACGCTTGCTATGTGCATGGCTTTGATGAACTCGCATCAACAGCAAGTATTTACCGCGCATAAAGAGCTGAACTTTTCAATGGAGAAGCCTGGATTCGGACGTTTTCGCGTAAATGTATTTATGCAGCAAGGTAGTGTGGGTTTGGTTTTTCGGAATACCGGATTTGATATACCTAAATTAGAAGATTTGGGACTGCATAGCAGTGTCCGTGATGTAGCGATGGCAAAAAATGGCTTAGTGCTGATTGCAGGGGCTGCAGGTTCAGTTAAGTCAACAACCTTAGCGGCGATGATTGATTATCGCAATACGCATAGTCAAGGTCATATTGTCACGGTAGAAGACCCGATTGAATTCATGCATACCCCGAAGCAGTGTTTGGTGATTCAACGCGAAATCGGCACCGATACCTCATCTTGGAAAAGCGCCTTAACCAATGCAATGCGCCAAGCGCCCGATGTATTAATGATTGGTGAAATACTCGATCGTGAAGCGATGGAGCAAGCCATAACGCATGCGCAAACAGGGCATTTAGTATTGGCAACTTTGCATGCCAATAATGCCAATCAGGCGATTAATCGAGTGCTAACTTTTTATTCGGAAGCGCATTATAACCAGGTGTTAATCGATTTATCATTAAATTTGCGTGCTTGTATTTCGCAACGTTTGGTGCCGCGATTCGATAGTGAAGGGCGAGTATTGGTGCAGGAGATTTTATATCAGTCGTCGTTTGCGTCGAAATTAATTGAGAAAGGTAATATTACGGCACTAAAGGATTTGATGGCGAAATCTAACGAAGTGGGCATGCAGACTTTTGATCAGCATCTCTTCCAGTTGTATCGTAGCGGTGTCATTAGCCTAGATAGCACTATTGCGTTTGCAGACTCTGCAGATGATATGAGACTGATGATTAAACTAAACAGATCTATCGATGTTGATGCAGACAGAGTCGATACAGATGCTGCTGAAATCACTATCAACATGGATTGATTAGGCATTAGGATGACTAAGGCTTGCGCATACTCCCTGCCACAAGTTCATAACGAAATAATCGACACTCTAGCGCGCCATTAAATAGCGGTGTGCGGCGTGATGCTTTGAGGCGCATGATTTTTGTAATGCGTAAATCACCAGTCAGAATGAATGCTGTCCAACCGCTGTAGCGTTGTTTGAGGAGATCGCCGAGTGCGGGGTACCACTCCGCCAGTGTGTCGAGTTCTTCCATGCGCACGCCGTATGGTGGATTGGTGATCACTAGGCCACTTGGGGTGGGTGGGGTCGCATCTTCAATTTGGCACTGCTTAATATGGATTTTTGATTCTAAGCCCAGCACCATTAGATTTTTTTGCGTATGGACGATAGCATCTCCACTACGGTCGGACCCGTAAATCGCGAGTGCTACAGTGTGATCTTCTTGCGCGATCGCTGCCTCTCTAATCGCGGAATATTCAGCTACCGAAAAATTTTTTAAGCGCTCAAATCCAAACGTTCGATGTAAACCAGGGGCGCGGCGTTGGGCAATAAGCGCAGCTTCGATTAAGAAGGTGCCGCTGCCACACATGGGATCAAACAGTGTTTGTTCTGGTTGCCATCCTGCTAGGCGTAAGATCCCTGCGGCTAGGTTTTCACGGATGGGCGCATCGCCAGCCGTTTGGCGCCAGCCACGTTTGAATAAGGGCTCACCTGAGGTGTCTAGATATATTGTGGCGTGATCAGCAGTGAGAAACGTATGGACACGAACATCGGGCTGGCGAGTGTCAATATTAGGACGTTCACCCTCGGCTTCGCGAAGTGTGTCACAGATGGCATCCTTAACGCGCAAGGTTACAAACTCTAAACTGGTTAATGGGCTTTTAATGGCTGCAGTATCTACCCGTAGTGTATGTTTGGCACCAAACCATTTTTGCCAAGGGATGCGGCGCGCTAGTACATAAATATCTTTTTCACTGCGGTAGCGACTCTGGGCTATCCGCCATAACACGCGACTGGCAATCCGACTCTCCAGATTGATGCGATAGCATAGTGCATAAGGGCCACTAAATTGCACACCGCCATCAACGGCGATGACTTCTTGTCCGCCAAGACTCACTAACTCATCACGAAGTACAGACTCAAGTCCACGTGGACAGCTTGCAAAAAAATGCTCAATCATTGGGGTGTGGTCTCAGGGTTTAGATCAACGTAGACTTCAAATAAAATACGCTGCCACGGATTGCGTGACGGCATGAGTCGCACAATTCGTGCTTTAACTGCAGCGCCGGCGTCGATTTGACGCGCGACGTCGGTATTTTCGCGGCGTGGAATATAACCAAGATGTTGCCCTTGCCACTCAATGCGTACTGCATTGGAGTCATGTCGATTATTTGCTTCACGTTGCAAAGTGAGAGTGTCACCAAGAGTCATACGCTCCCACAAGTGACTACCGGCATAATACTGAAAGCCGGCAAGAGGGGATTGTTGAACAATAATGTAGGCTTGATTTTGAGCGTGTGTGTCAGTCGTTAGTAGAATAGCACTACATAGCGCAGCACTACAGAATGACATTAGCTTAGCTTGAGTGGAGTGCGCACGCGCAAGACTTGTGCGGTGGAAAGCGATCATTACGCTAATGCCGGTTTAAAAATAACCAATATTAAAATAATGAACAAGATAATGACTGGCACCTCATTGAACCAGCGCAACCATAGCGCTGAGCGTTTGTTACTGCCTTGTTCAAATTTATTCAAGAGGCTACCACAAGCGTGATGATAGCCAATAGTTAATAGCACTAGTATAAGTTTTAGATGTAGCCAAGATCCGCTGATGCCATAGCCTAGCCACAGCCAAAGACCGCAAGCAATAGCTGGTACTGCGAGTATAGTCATAAAGCGATAGAGTTTACGCGCCATCAGCAACAGGCGCGATTGCACCTCGGGATGCGTATCCAGTGCTAGATTAATTAGTATGCGCGGCAAATAAAACAAGCCGGCAAACCAAGAAATGACAAATAAGATATGAATTGTTTTTAGCCAAAGCATAGCGTCATGTTACTGCAAAAGACGGCGGCGCGTACAGGCGAGTGCAAGATAAAAGCCAATCACCGTGTAGAGGCTTAATACAGCAATATTTAAAAAATAGTGTGTGGGCAGCATGCCATGAACCAGTGGTCTAACCAGACTGACCGCATGCGTGAGAGGCAAGCATTGCGCTAACTGCTGAGCAAATAGTGGCAATTGCTCTAATGGAAAGAATACGCCGCACAGTAACATCATCGGTGTGACGCCAAGCGTGAAGTAATACATGAAGAAATCATAGCTTGGAGACAGTGCAGTCATAATTAGGCCTAAGCTCGAGAAGGCTAAGCCCGTGAGTAAAATCACCGGTAAGACGATAACTGCCAGCCATGAAGGGACCAAGCCCAAGGCAGTAGCGACGATGAGTACTGCACATCCAGACAAGAAACTTTTGCTTGCCGCCCATATTAACTCACCCAAGACGACATCGTCTAAGGTGAGTGGGGCATTGAGCAGTGTCTCCCAGGTTTTTTGAATGTGCATGCGAGAGAAGCCAGAGTACATAGTTTCAAAAGATGCGCTCATCATCGTGCTCGAACAGATAATGCCGCTGGCAAGAAAACCAATATAAGAAATGCCATCAACGGTTTCTAGCATGCGCCCAAGCCCGTAACCCAGGCCCAGCATGTAGAGGAGGGGATCGGCTAAATTGCCGAGCATTGAGGGAATTGCTAGCTTACGCCATACTAAAGAATTGCGTTGCCAGATATGACGAAAGCGCCAGCTCAATTGCGGTATTGCCCATTGTGAATTCATCATCTTAGTCGCGCAATTCGCGTCCGGTGAGTTTGAGAAAGACATCTTCTAGGCTGGCACGACGGTGTAAGAAGCGTAAGGTTTTGCTACGCTCGAGTTCGACAATGAGCGCAGCAGGATCGCGGCTGTATAAGAAATAGGTCTCGCCCGTATTTTCGCAACGATCCGCAAGCTGCGCGGCATGTTGTGTAGCCCATGCGGCAGCACCATCACCAAATACCTCAACGACTTGTGGTTCGATGTGTTGTCCGATCAGCGCCTGCGGCTCACCCACGGCGATTAAAGTCCCGTGATCGATAATCGCAATCCGCTGACAGAGCCTTTCTGCTTCTTCCATAAAATGAGTGGTGAGTAACAAGGTTTTACCCATTTTTAAGAGTTGGCGTAGACGCTCCCAAATAATATGACGCGCTTGTGGGTCTAATCCGGTAGTAGGTTCATCTAAAAATATGAGTTCAGGGTCGTTGATGAGCGCGCGTGCAAGAGACAGTCTGCGCTTCATGCCGCCCGATAGGCTACGAATGCCTGCGTCTCCACGGTTACTGAGTCCTGCAAACTCGAGTAAGTCTGGAATGCGACTGTTGAGCATTGCGTCGGGAATGTCGAAGTAGCGTCCAAAAATCAGGAGGTTTTCACGAATACTAAAATCAGGGTCTAGACTATCGAATTGCGGTACGACACCAATACGTATGCGAGTCTGTCGGGCAAACATTGGAATTGCTTGATCGAGTACGGTGATGTTGCCGCTATCAGGTGTTGTCAGTCCTAAACACAAGCGCAGTGTGGTAGTTTTTCCGGCACCATTCGGTCCTAATAGACCAAAACATTCACCGCGATAGATGGACAAATCTAGACCGCGTAATACCTCCTTGCCTGCGTATGATTTGCGCAGTCCGGATAAGGTTAATGCAGGCATTGGGTTCATATGGGAGGGTAGTTCATACAAATCGCTGTTGCACGACTTGTGCTAAAAGATGTAAGCGGCCATGAAAGAAGTGCTCACCGCCAGGGATCACGATGATGGGTAATTGTTGCGGACGTGCCCAATCGAGTACGGCGCTAAGGGGTACGACATCATCATTTTCGCCATGGATCACTAAAGTGTGGGCCGGTACAGTTTGCGCTGGGAAGCGATTGACCGCAGGACCAACTAAAATAATGCGCTCGGGATTTAATTGCGTGGCAACTCGAGTTTGAACGAATGCACCAAAAGAAAATCCTGCGAGCGTCAGAGGTAGCGGACCAAAACGATGGATTGCATACTGTACAACGCTGAGTAGATCGTCGGTTTCACCCATGCCTTGATCAAACGTTCCAGCACTAGCACCAACGCCACGAAAATTAGGTCGCAAGACAACATGACCGAGATTGAGCAGCGTTTTCGCTAAGGTAGTGACAACCTTATTATCCTTGGTGCCACCTTGCATCGGATTGGGGTGGGCGATTAGCGCGATGCCGCGGCGCGTAGTGCCAGGATCGTGCAGATCTGTCTCGAGTGGGCCGACGGGGCCATCGATCAAGAGTTGTTCAGTTGTGTGAGTAGGCATTACAGGTCGCGCGTAATCGTTTTAGTCAATTCGCAATCGCTCTACGATCCGACCTTGTTGGAGGTGTTCACTGATAATTTCATCAATGTCTTCACGATCGACGTAGGTATACCAAACGGCTTCAGGGTATACCACGAGTACTGGCCCAAGATCGCAACGATCTAAACAACCGGCTTGATTGATCCGTACCCGACCAGGACCTGAGAGTTGAAGTGCTTTAACGCGTTGCTTGGCATATTCGCGCACGCCTTGAGCGTTGTGTGTCGCGCAGCATCGGGCATCACCTTCACGCTGATTGCAACAAAAAAATACATGATGGTTAAAGTAACTCATGATGATTCAATAGTATGGGCTATTTAAAATAAGAATAGCTAAGGATTATACCTGCCCCGCTTAGGGTGTGTAGGTTTTACGCGGCCAGCCTTGGGTTGAGTCTGGCGGATACTTTTGGGCATTCATTTTGATTTTTTGTTGTGCAGCTGCTATAGGATCGATGTCTAAGATATCGGCTAAGCGTAGTAAATAGAGTAGGACATCAGCAATCTCGGCGCTCACTGCGTGGTGCTCAGCCGCGCTCAGTGTCGCGCTTTGTTCTGGAGTGAGCCATTGGAAGCACTCGACTAATTCAGCCGCTTCGACGCTGAGCGCCATGACCAGATTTTTAGGGTTATGAAACGACTCCCATTGGCGTTCAGCAGCAAATTCACGTAGTTGTTGCTGTAATTCGGTAATGCTCGGTGTGTTTGGAGATGCTGTAGGAGTCATTGTTTGGGTGTCTTGTTAGGGTGATGGTCACAACCAATCGGGTTGAGGGCTAGATTAAAGGCAGCACAGATTAATGCGAGCCATGGCCATAGATCAGAGAGTGCTCGAACTATATTGCTAATGCTGAGAATATGGCTACTGCGACTGAGTAGTACAAAGGGCAGTGTTTGACGATAGGGATTGATCGGTACGCCATTAATAAAGGCAAGTGCTGCCCCTATGGTGAGTAGCGCTAGGGTGGCGCGAATGCTGCTGGAGAACTGGTTTAGCCACCATAACAAGGCGCTAGCACAGAGTAATCCCATGAATACGCCGGGGGTCAGCCACACCCAAATATCGTCCGAGCGAGGGATTAACCAGGCACTAAAGGTTTTGAGTAGGAGCCCGCCGATGACCAAGCTGCCTAATAGCCGCCAGTAGTAGGCATTGACCATGGTGACACTAGAAAGTAATAGACCAAGGCTGGTGATGCTGAGTGTAACTACAACCGTTTCTGCATATAAGTAAGCGCTGGGGGAAAAGTCAAAAAACGGCGATGTTTGTAGGCTGGTGCGAAAGTCACCGTTACCAAAAGCCATGGCGGGGGTATGCAGCTGGGTGAGTAGCCATAAACAGGCGAGTACTAAGACCGCATCGCCACGCACGCCAGAGAGCGATAATTGCTGACGTATGCTAGATAACGTATTGCCTAAGCGTTGGTGGGGACCAAACAGTGGTGCAATGAGTGCACCGACAGCGCCACCAAAACTATTGACGAGTAAGTCTACGTTGGAGGCGATGCGTATGCTTAAGTATTGTTGGATCGACTCTAGTGACAGACTTAATAGTGAACACAATAGTGTGGCGAGTACAACTGCACTCAGAGTAGTGAACCTGCGGCGACTACTTAAGCTCACCAGAAAACCTAAGGGAGCATAAGCGCAAAGGTTAAATAATACGTCCTCCATCGTGACCCAGCGTGGCCAGGGGGCGAGAAGAAAGTCCCCAAAAGGCTCAATCGGCATGCGCCAACCACTAAATGGTTGCAGACTGGCATAAATGATCACCGCTGAGTAGGCCAGAGCGCTCACCCCGGCAAGACGAAAGCGTCGACCTGGGGGTGGGGGCTGTGGAGGTGATACAACGTTAGTCAAGTTTAAGCCTGCCGGAAGGATGTTGTGCCCAGGAGTGGCGGAGCAAGGTAAAATAATTGTTATAGAAGTTGTGAATAGCTACTGTTAATTGCAACAAGTAATAACATAAGTAATAGCAATAAATAATAGCAATAAATCAGAGCAACGGTTAATAGATTGAAAATGGATTGAACCCGCTAGCATGAAATTCTACGATATCTTTAATGGTGACGCTGATGGTATTTGCGCACTCCACCAGTTGCGGCTGGCTAACCCTCAGTCGTCCGAGCTCATTACTGGGGTTAAGCGTGACATTGCCTTGGTAGAGCGCGTATTGCCGAAGGTAGGCGATCAATTGACAGTGCTCGATATCTCCTTGCGGGCCAATGCCCGAGGGGTTGAGCGCGCTTTGCAGGTGGGTGCGCATATTCAGTATTTTGATCATCACGCAACCGGCGACCTACCGCGACATCCCAATTTTAAATCTCATATCGACACCGCTGACGAAGTTTGCACCAGTTTGCTGGTTGATCAATATTTGGCAGGCCGCTATCGACTGTGGGCAGTAGTAGCAGCTTTTGGTGATAACTTGATTGCGAGTGCCTTGCGCGCCGCGCAGCCTTTAGAGATTGACCGCAATGACTTAGCACGATTACACGAGCTTGGGGAGGCTTTGAACTATAACGCCTATGGTGAGACGGTTGATGATTTGTACTACCCACCCGCAGATTTATACCACTGCATTGCACCCTACGCCGACCCTAGAGATTTTCTGGTAGATGAGCCCGTATTCGAAGTCCTACAGCAAGCCGCTGCCGAGGATTTAGCGCGTGCGGAGGCGCTTGCGCCGGAATGGCAGAGTGAGGCAGTGGCAGTCTATCGCCTTCCCGATGCGGCCTGGAGTCGGCGGGTGAATGGCGTTTGGAGTAATCGTCTGGCGCAAGCAGAGCCTGAGCGTGCCCATGCGGTATTGGTGGCGCAAGCTGGTGGTTATCGCGTCAATGTGCGAGCCCCAAGGTCGCGGCCGCAATCGGCGGAGGTGGTCTGTAGTGGCTTTACTACGGGCGGCGGCCGTGCTGCAGCCGCAGGGATTAATCACTTGCCAGAGGCTGAAGTTTCTATTTTAGTAGCTGCTTTGGAGCGCACTTACGCGACACCCTAGGTGGATCAGAAAAATAATCAATATTTTCAATTAGTTAGATGATTATTTTAAAATGTGAGCGCTAGCTAACAAAATATAGCGCTGCCAATAAACCAGCAATCACTGCCAGCAAAACAGCAATGATCGTCAGTAGTTGATGCTGCCGCTCTTGTGTAGCGACTAAGGTTTGAGCGGCGCGGTCTATGGCGTGGCTAGGATCTTGTTTGAGATAGGTTTCCACTAAGCGGGGCAGTTGTGGCAGCAAAGTACTCCAGAACGGCAGTTCGGTGCGCAAGTGTTTCAGGAGGCCGCGCCAGCCGATTTGCTCAGACATCCAACGTTCAAGAAAGGGTTTGGCGGTCTGCCATAAGTCGAGTTCAGGATCGAGCTCGCGACCTAGGCCCTCAATATTGAGTAGGGTTTTTTGTAGCAACACCAACTGCGGTTGGATTTCAATATTAAAGCGGCGCGAGGTCTGAAACAACCGCAATAGAATCTTGCCAAAGGAGATGTCTTTGAGGGGTTTGTCAAAGATCGGTTCGCATACAGCGCGGATGGCCGCTTCAAAGTCATCGACTCGGGTATCGGCGGGTGCCCAGCCTGATTCGATATGCACTTCCGCGACCCGTCGGTAGTCGCGCTGGAAAAATGCCAAGAAATTACGCGCTAAATACTGTTTATCCGATACCGTTAAAGTGCCCATGATGCCGAAATCCAGAGCGATATAGTGACCTTCTCGAGCCACTAAAATATTCCCTGGGTGCATATCGGCATGGAAAAAACCGTCTCTGAACACTTGGGTAAAAAAGATCTCAACTCCACTGCGCGCCAGTTGCGGTAAGTTAATACCTTGGGCGCGGAGTTGCTCGATGGCTGAAATGGGTGTGCCATGCATGCGTTGCATGACCATCACCGGTGTTGCGCAGTAATCCCAATAGACTTCAGGAATTGCAAGCAGATTTGATTTTTGAAAGTTGCGGCGTAATTGATGAGCGTTGGCCGCCTCGCGCATCAAATCCAATTCATCCTCTAAATGGCGGGAAAACTCAGCAACCACTTCGTGCGGTTTCAGCCGTTTGCCATCAATAGATAAGCGCTCGAGTAGGCTTGCGCCCACCCGCATTAAAGCCACATCTTTGCGGATAGTGGTCGCAATATCGGGCCGTAGAATTTTGACGGCGACCTCCGTGCCATTATGGAGTCGGGCGAAATGCACTTGAGCGACCGATGCGCTAGCCACAGGCGTACGCTCAAAGTGCTGAAACACCTCGGCCGCAGGGCGGCCATACACCGAATGTAAGATGGCTAATGCCTGCTCGCTGGGGAACGGTGGAACTTGATCTTGGAGTTTGGCCAACTCGATCGCGATGTCTGCGGGTAACAAGTCGCGGCGTGTAGATAGAACTTGGCCGAATTTGACGAAAATCGGCCCCAGTGCTTCGAGCGCTAGTCGTAGTCGCTCAGCTCGCGGGCGCGACAGGTCGCGCCAAAACAGTAACAGACTGAGACTGTAGCGCAACGGTCGCGCGCGATCATATCCGAGCAAGAATTCATCGAGCCCGAAGTGAAGCGCTACACGGAGGATTTTGAATAAACGGAAGACACGCACCCGTGCATTCTAACCGTCATGGACTGTCGTGGGGAGGGGTTTAGTGGTGATAGCCGTAGCGGTGTGCAATCCAGGGTGAAAAGGCGCTTAAAGGCATGATTTTTTATGGTGTTTGCAGACGTTCGATACGCTTCTCAAGGCGGGCAATGGCGTCGCGTAGGATATCGACTTCGGTGTTAAATTGCGCTAGATCTTGGGTGCTGGTCACAAACCCTTGTTCTTCGCTGACATATTCGGCAAGTGCGTAACCCCATTCGCGAGCGCTGGTACCAGCCCACTCTTGGAGTTGTTGACCGCTACGATGGATGCGATGTGCAGTCACATCACCGACAACACGGGCAAGATCGGCCTCAGCATCCCACCGTAAATGCCGCCACAGATGATGAATCACTTGCGCCAAAGCGGCATCGCCGTCGATGGTTATCGCCGGCCAAGCGGTCTCATCTTGGGCGAGTAGCCGAACGGCTAGTCCAGGGCTAATGCTGAGGGTGAGCGCTACCGGCTCAGTCGCGGCTGCAGCCGCGAGAAGGCCGTCGGCTTGGATACGCAGTCGCACCACCATAGGAAACCCATTAAAGCACGCGACTTTATCGGCATGCGCTTGAAGCGCGGTGCGCGCCCAAGTGTTGTTGCGTAATAAATGATTAATGGAAGCGCTAGTGATGGCGTCAAACATGGCGAATGGATGTAGTCGTTAATGTGAATGCACTGGGTATAAGGTATTGAAGTTTATACAAAAAAACTACACGAGAAGTATGCGTATTAGTAGTGCATACGAGTAGTAGGGTTGATAAAAAAGATAAGTTTTAAATCATGCAATGCATCAGCCATAAACGCAAGCTGAATATCAAAGCGCGCCGGCGTGGATTAGACTTGGGCGACATATAAAAAAGGCTAGGGGGTATTAAGCCCTAGCCGAAGCAGGCCGCTTACTAGCGCTGGCCTGTGATAGAGAATCTGTATGGATTACACAGAAGATCTGAGTAATTAGGCTTGTTGGATGCCTGAGATCATCCAGCCTTTATCGCCACGGAGTGGTTTTTCGAGATGCCAAATTTCATTGAAGGCTTCAGCCGTTGCTGCACCGTCCTCACGGATCATGCCGGTGAAGCGCACGCTGGCAATATACAGAAGACCTTCAGTAACTACCGCCAACATTTCAGCATTGAGGCTGACGACTTCGGTTTGACCCGTCGTATTCGCCGGCTCAGAAAGCCACAGAGTTTTGACTTCGTCCATCATGCTTGGGGTGAGCATTTCAGCTAAGGTAGAGCTGTCTCGGGTGTCGTTAGCGCGTTGAAGCCGCACAAAGTTCAAACGGGCATGGTGTAAGAACTGCTCAGCATTAAATCCCTCTGGTAATACAACTGGCGTCGGAACATCGGCAGCGGTGGTCGTAGCCACTGAATGCGCAGCTGCACCGCTAGTGGTTGCGGCGACTGAGTGAGATGCAGCACTGCTAGGGGTATAAGATGGTTCAGTTTGCGCTTGGTAATGTGTGTGGGGAGACGATTGACCTGCCCCTGCATAAGCCAGTGGTGCTTCATTTTTGCTGCGGAACATACGGTATAAAAACAGCGCCAACATCACCACTGCTCCAATCATCAACAAGCTAGAAAGTATACTACCGAGGCCGCCAAGCCCGCCAAGTCCACCACCCATAAAGAGGCTAGCCAAACCGGCACCGATGGCTAAACCCGCCAGAGGCCCTAGCCATTTATTGCCAGCTGGGGCTGCAGGTGGTGTAGCCGGAGCTGCTGGTTGTGCTTGTTGGGGTGCTTTGGCTGGCGCAGCGGTTTGCTTTGGTGCTTCGCGTTGCGTACCAACGCTTTTGCCACCACCGAGACGCTTACCAGCGTCAGCCGGTTGAATATGAAATAACGATAAGGCACAGATTCCGAGTGCAAGCGTTAAGAATTTTTTCATCATGTCCTCCACTTCAGGTTGAAATACTTCAATCACAAAATAAAATCAGCACTTTTTTAATTAAAAGATACTTAACAAGACCATCTTAATCACATCAAAATAGATGTAACAATCAGAGCAAACCGCATATTTATTTCCAACGAGCACAGTGACCATCTAGTTGGGGGCGATGTACAACAATTCAAGATGGTTAAAAATGCAGCGCACCCATGTGTTACGGGTCATATTATAGACATACTCTGCGAATTCTGGGGATTACATTTTGTAATGGATGGGCGACCGAGAATACTTAAAAAAACTATAAAAATCAAATAGTTAAAAAATTAATATAGATTTAAAATCGAATCCCACGGTGTAGAGCAACCATACCCCCAGCAAGGTTAAAGTATTCAACGCGCGCTAAGCCGGCACTGGTCATCATGGTTTTTAGGGTCTCTTGGTCGGGGTGCATGCGTATGGATTCAGCTAGATAACGATAACTGTCGGCGTCTTGGGTGATCCACTGGCCCAGACGTGGTAATACTTGGAATGAGTAGGCGTCATACAGAGGTGCGAGCGGTTTCCAGATCTGTGAGAACTCGAGCACTAATAGTCGCCCGCCGGGTCTTAACACGCGCCGCATCTCGGCCAGCGCTATGTCTTTATGGGTCATGTTGCGTAGACCAAACGCCACACAGACACAATCGAAATGAGCGTCCACAAAAGGCAATCGTTCCGCATCGCATTGCACAGTCGGGATGATGCGACCGCTATCTAATAATCGGTCGCGTCCTCGACTCAACATCGGGCCGTTGATATCGGTAAGAACCACTTGGCCGCGGGGGCCAACTCGATCAGCAAACAGTTGTGTTAAGTCACCGGTACCACCGGCAACATCCAACACTCGATCGCCAGGACGCACTAGGCTGCGATCAATGGTGAAGCGTTTCCATAGCCGATGTAGACCTAGCGACATCAGATCGTTCATCAAGTCATAGCGAGAAGCTACAGAGTCAAAGACTTCTGCAACTTTGCGAGCTTTTTCGTCTTCAGCGACCTGCTGATACCCAAAGTCTGTGGTGTTAGTCATAGAGGTAGTTACGCATCGCGGGTGGCACCAGCAGCGGCTAGTCGTTGTAAGTAATCGTCCCAAAGCGCGCGCTGACGCATGCCGTAGTCGTAGAGTAAATCCCAAGAATAAATACCGGTATCGTGACCATCGGAGAAGCGTAGTTGTAATGCGTATTGACCTACGGGCTCGATCGCCGTGATGGAGACATCTTTTTTACCGACTTGTAATACCTCTTGTCCGGGGCCGTGGCCGCGCACTTCAGCAGAGGGCGAGTAGACACGCAGTAACTCACACGGCAATTGAAAGCGTTGACCGTCAGCGAAGGCTACTTCGAGAATTTTAGATACTTGATGCAATGTGATTTCGGTGGGTTGCGGCACACCTTTATGCAGTCCAGCCATGACAGATTACGAACTCCGGTTTAACAACACGATATGAGGATAACAAAATAAGGATAACAAAAAGGATAATCATTAAAAAACGCAAAGGCTAAGCAATCTATTGATGACAAGACATCAATTAGATGGGGAGATTAAAATTGCTAATGTAATGACAATGATACCTTTGATTGTTGCAGGCTGTTGTGGATTGTGGCTAATGCTGTCATCGTAGTGTCACAAGATCTTCATAATATACAGCCCTTAAGGCGTAACAGTGCTCAGCAGGCCGCTAAAATCAGCGCTATAGTGTGGCGCAATCTACAAATTAAGCTATTGATTTTATTGGTTTTAATTGAATTTTTTGAATTTTTGAATTTATTTGCATTAGTTTTGAATTAGCCTAATCAGGTAACGATGGAGCAATCATGGACGCGACAATTTTAATTGTTGAAGATGAACCGGCGATCCAAGAGTTAGTGGCCTGTAATTTGGAGCTGGCAGGGTATCGGGTAGATCGTGCCGAATCGGCTGAACAGGCCCTTGGGCTGGTGCGTGAGAGCTTACCGGACTTAATCGTACTCGATTGGATGTTGCCTGGCATGAACGGCGTAGAGTTGGCGCGACGTTTGCGTGCCGACAAACGCACCCAAGACATTCCGATTATTATGCTTACGGCGCGTGCCGATGAGCAGGACAAACTCACCGGCTTAGACACCGGTGCAGATGATTACATTACTAAGCCCTTTTCACCACGTGAATTAAATGCGCGAGTTAAAGCGGTGTTGCGCCGGCGTGCGCCACAAGCTGTGGATGATGTGATTGAGGAGGCTGGGTTGTTGTTAGACCCAACAAGCCATCGAGTCACTGGCAATGGTACGCCACTGGCTTTAGGACCAACTGAATTTCGATTGCTGCATTTCTTTATGACCCACGCAGAACGCGTCTACACCCGTGTGCAACTACTCGATCAAGTCTGGGGCGATCATGTTTTTGTGGAAGAGCGTACTGTGGATGTGCACATCAGGCGTTTGCGTAGAGGTCTAGAACCCACAGGTCATGATCGTTTGATTCAAACGGTGCGCAGCTCGGGCTATCGGTTCTCAGTTCATTAGCAGTATAGTGGCTATGCGATAATAGCGCTTCGGGACATAGAGAGGCATATTGCTTCAATAGCGCTACTCAATTATTCTAATTTTGATTGCTATCCATTGAATATTATTTGGTTACATCTCATCGTGCAGGTCGCGCTTGCCGCATTGACTGCAGTCGGCTTGTGGGTGGTGTTTGATGCCCAGATTGCATGGGCAGTATTTGCCATGCTGATCTGTTTACTGTTGGCGATGCAGGTGCATTATCAAAACCGCTTGATCCGTTGGTTAGCAGATCCACGACCTGAAGCCTTGCCCGATGGTATAGGCCAGTGGGAAGAGGTATTTGCGATGTTGTATCACTTGCTGCGACGGCAACGGCGTAGTGAATCGCGACTGACCGCTACTTTGCAAGATTTCCGGCGTGCTGGATTAGCCATGCCTGATGGTTTGATCGTCATTGATGGTGCACATAATATTGAGTGGTGTAATCCGCGTGCAGAATTACATTTTGGTTTAGAAACTAAACGCGATCTAGGGCAACAAGTCACCTTTATTGTACGCCAACCCCAATTTGTAGAAGCACTCAATACCGAGGCTTATGCCGAACCTCTGACCATGCGCAGCCCAAGGGGAAATGATTTGGTGTTGTCGGTGCTGATTGTGCCGTATGAAGCAAATCGAAAACTGATTATTAGTCGAGACATTACCGATCGAGAGCGCGTAGAAACAATGCGTCGCGATTTCGTTGCCAATGTATCGCATGAATTGCGCACGCCTTTAACGGTTGTTGGCGGCTTCTTGGAAACCTTGAGCGACAATGTTGTCGACAACAATATCAATCCGGTATTGTTAAAGCGTTCGATACCGCTGATGACTGAGCAGACTAAGCGTATGCAAAGTTTGATAGAGGACTTGCTGGTGCTCTCGCGTTTGGAGTCCTCTGGTCATGTGTTACGTGAAGAGCCTGTCAATATTCCGGATATATTACGTGCGCTGTATTACGATGCCTTAGCCTTGTCGGCTCAAAAACATCAAATTCTTCTTGAGATTGAATCAGCGCGATGGGTGAAGGGTGCTGAGGATGAGTTGAGAAGCGCAATGAGTAATTTGGTGAGTAATGCAATTCGTTATACGCCTGCAGGTGGCACAGTACGATTGATGTGGTCAGAGCGTCATGGTGAGGCGTGGTTTTCAGTGCGCGATTCGGGGATAGGTATTGCGGCAGAGCATATTCCACGATTGACCGAGCGCTTCTATCGCGTAGACCGTGGACGTTCGCGTGAAACCGGCGGCACAGGCTTAGGACTGGCGATTGTCAAGCACGTGATTGTGCGTCATCAAGCGCGCCTAGATATCACGAGTGAGTTGGGGCAAGGTAGTTGCTTTAGTGTGGTGTTTGGAGAGTCGCGCCTCATGATGCCAACCCCGACAGTGCCTATGCCAGAGATAAATGCTGCGGCGCCTTCAGTGGAGCATGCAGCAACTTAGAATTACTTAGGGTGGCTTGCGACTCGTAATAATTGGGTCAGTGCAGCTGCAATGGTGTTCATGCTCGGTATACTCCGTTCACTACAAGATGAATCGTTGACTGGACGTTGTTGAACGCCCCAAATCGATTGCGGAAAGTGCGGGTCATCGTGAAACCGCGGGATTACATGCCAATGCACATGCGACACCATATTGCCAAAACTGGCTAAATTAATTTTATCGGGCGTAACGTGATCCCGTAGTGCTGCTTCGACTGCAAATACGATGCGCATACAGTGCGCTCGATCAGCTGGAGATAAATCGGTCATCTCGCGTTGATGTTCGCTCCAGATCACCCGACAAAATCCAGGGTATAAAGGATCATCAACCCACACCACGCGCGCACGCGCATCTTGCCATAATAATTGACCCCCAAGGGTTTCACAGAGCTCACAGGACATAGAATAGTCGGCACTCATTTAAAAATGTTAGTGGTTAGCGTAGATCAGGATAGCACAGCAGGTTGATCGACAAATAAATGATCTGGTGCGAGACCCGCACGCTGCCGCTCAACTATTTGGATAAAGGCTGTCTCGAGATGACGGGCGAATAGTGCAGTGTTAAACAATGGGGTGGTGAGTCGGTTGCGTGCCAGCTTGTCGCGGATGGCCTGTAATTGTTGGCGGTCGGTTGCGAGTTCAATAGCGCGCGCTTCGTAAGCTTCACGGCTAGTAGTGATTAACTCGGGGAGATGAATGGCGGTGAGTAGGCTTGCACCCATCCGTGCGGCAAAGGACTCGCCACGTAGCGTTAAAACCGGCAGTCCCGCCCAAAGTGCATCACTGCAAGTTGTCCCGGCATTAAAGGGTAGCGTATCCAAAAATAAATCTGCACAACGATAGCGAGCTAGATATTCGGCGGGTGGGAGCCTATGGGCGAAGACTAAGCGTTGTGGATCTATGCCCGCTGCACGTGCTGCTTGCTGCCGATGGATGACTGTGGCGGCGTGATCGTAGAGTAACCATAAAACACTATTAGGGGTTGCCTTTAAAATACGCATCCAAGATTGGAAAGTCTCTGGCAAAATTTTATAACTGTTATTAAAACAGCAGTATACAAATACTGAATCCGACAAACCGAGGGCTTGCCGGGTGAAATTTTGGAGTGCAATAAGCCGTTGACTATCGGTAGCTTGGAAGCACGGCAGATAGACTATTTTTTCTGAAAAGTGAGGGCGGCTTGTGGATGGCACTAGGGTATGGTCGGCAATAATATAATCGATATACCCTGCGCCCATAGTGCCAGGAAAGCCTAGGTAATTAATTTGTATGGGCGCTATTCGCTGAGCAAATAGGGTGGGTCTTGATCCCTCAGTAAATCCGGCCAAATCGACAGCAATATCTATTTGATGCTGTTTTGCGAGCTTGATAATTTCTAAATCGGTTTTATCATGGATGTCTAAAAACTGATCAAACCCTTGGCGTAACCGTGTTTGCATTTCGTCATTGGTCACCAATCCAAAGTTAAATGCAATCACTTGGAATTGATCACGATTAAGTATTTCAATGATGCCCGCAATTAAAAATGCGACGGCATGATTGCGAAAATCCATTGAAAAAAAACCAATTCGAATTTTGGAGTGAGAGCTGTTCGATTGGCTAATACATGCCAGCTCTGTAGCGATGGGTGGTTCTGGATATTTATCTTTAACCCAGATCTCGGCCGTTCGTAATTGCTGTAAGGGGGAGTCGCTAATGCCTAGCATTGCAAATGGCGGCGTCCGCTTTTTATGCTGGGTAATGCCGCTTAATAATTGCTCGATCAGTTCTTCTAGATTAAACCAATCACCCAATATTAATTGTAAATGTAGTAAATTACCCAAAAGGAAATCGAGTGTGGGGTCAAGTGCAAAGGCTTGGCGATAACTGATTAATGCTTGTTCTGGTTGGCGTGTATCTTGTAGCGCGTGGCCTTGATTTAAATACGCCTTGGCAAATTTCGGATCGAGTGTAATTGACTTTTGATAGTGCTCAAGCGCTACAGAGTCTTGTCCAAGCTCAGACAAGATATTGCCGTGGTTTAGGTGGGCAGATGCATGATCGGGCGCAAGTTGTAATAATTGTTGGCTGCAGGTGAGCGCTGTCGTGTATTCCTGTAGCTGAATGAATGTGGCGACTCTATTGAGCTGAGCGTCGATATTTGATGGATCAATATGGAGAGCGCGTTCAAAGTGCTCTAATGCCAGCCGATGTAATCGATTGGCGTTTTCTACTAAACCGAGATGTGTCCAAGCCGCACTTGATAGTGGATCAATGACTAATGCACGATCACAGACCTTGCGCGCATCTGCCCATTGGTGCAGTTGAATATATGCTGCAGCTAAATTGGTTAGTGTAGAGATACGGTCGGGTAGTAATTGCAAAGAGACTTGAAACTCGCTAACTGCTTCTGTGTAAGCTTGACGACCCATAGCGTTAATGCCCGCCATAAATCGCTGCTTAGCCTGTTCAAACAAATCCACAGCAGTTAATCCCCATGTTTATTTCACAACAATACTCGCTCAATACCCCCAGCATTCACGCGCCGCACATAATCCTCCATCCAAGTCGCTCCCAATACGTGGCGTGCCATTTCGACCACGATATAGTCAGCTTCTATATCGACATCATTACTATAGCGGCCTAAGCCCTGCAAACATGAAGGGCAGGAGGTTAAAATTTTGATGGGATCGGGCTTTGCTCCAGCGGCCACGACTGGAATATTGCGCAGTTCTGTGGTGACACGCTTGAGCTCTTCTTCCTTGCGAAACCGCACTTGGGTCGAAATATCAGGGCGGGTGACAGCCAGCGTGCCCGATTCTCCGCAGCAACGTTCGCTGAGCGTGACTGGGCTTGCCATTAAGGTGTTCACCACTTTCATGGGTGCATGAGTTTTCATTGGTGAATGACAAGGGTCATGATACATGTAGCGAGTGCCAGTCACCCCTGCAAGTTTAACGTCACGCTCGAGTAAGTATTCATGGATATCAAGCAGTCGACAACCGGGGAATATTTTGTCGAATTCATATTTTTGTAACTGATCCATACAAGTGCCGCAGGACACGATTACTGTTTTGATATCTAGATAATTTAAGGTGTGCGCCACGCGGTGAAACAAGACCCGGTTGGCGGTGGTAATGGCTTGTCCTTTGGCCTCTTCGCCTGCTGCAGTTTGCGGATAGCCACAGCACAGATATCCAGGTGGCAATACTGTTTGCACGCCCAAGTGGTAGAGCATGGCTTGCGTTGCTAATCCCACTTGACTAAAGAGTCGTTCAGAGCCGCAACCTGGGAAATAGAAGACTGCTTCTGATTCATCATTGACTTTTTGGGCGTCTCGAATCACCGGTACGATGCGCGCATCTTCAATATCGAGTAGGGCGCGAGAGGCTTTTTTCGGCAACTGGCCCGGCATCGGTTTGTTAATAAAGTGAATCACTTGGGTGCGTATCGGTGGTTTGCCAACCGTTGCTGTGGGCTGCTGGGTTTGACGACGAGTCAATCCCAATAGTTTTGCCGTGCGATGCGCCCAGCGCTGCGCGGTATAGCCCCAATCAATCATGAACTTGCGCGCAATGTTAATGGTGCGTGGGTCAGTCGCATTTAAAAAAAGCATCGATGCCCATGAGCCTAGATTAAAACGACGTTTACCGTGTTGACGTAAAAAGTTGCGCATCGCCATCGAGACGTCACCAAAGTCAATATCCACTGGGCAGGGATTTGCGCATTTATGACAGACCGTACAATGGTCAGCCACATCACCAAACTCATCGAAGTGCGCTAAAGAAATACCACGGCGCGTTTGTTCTTCGTAGAGAAAAGCTTCAATCAGCAAGCTAGAGGCGAGTATTTTATTGCGAGGGCTGTAGAGTAAGTTGGCACGAGGTACGTGGGTGGCACACACCGGTTTACATTTACCGCAACGCAAACAGTCTTTGACCGAATGGGCAATCGCGCCCACATCGGAGTGCTCAAGAATTAAACTCTCTGCACCCAATAATGAAAAGCTGGGAGTGTAGGCATTGCTCAAGTCGGCTGGCAAGGCGCTGTCGCGCAGTAATTTACCTTTGTTAAAATGCCCTTGCGGATCGACTTTGGTTTTGTACACCCGAAACGCAGCCACTTGCGCTTCGGGTAGAAATTCTAATTTGGTAATGCCAATGCCGTGCTCTCCAGAAATCACGCCATCTAGGGATTCGGCTAGTTGCATAATCCGCGCCACAGCTTCTGCTGCTTCTTGCAGCATTTCATATTGATCTGAGTTAACGGGAATATTGGTATGTACATTTCCATCGCCAGCATGCATATGTAATGCAACAAAAACGCGACTGCGCAGTGCTTGGCGATGGGTGGTGTCGATGAGCTCTTGAATTTTAGTGAGTGCGCGCCCGCTAAATATATCGGTGAGATGGCTGCGCACCTCTTGCTTCCAGGATACGGTTAGGGTGTGATCTTGCAGCGCATGGAACAAGGTTGCAGGTGTGCTATGTGTTTTGGGGTATTCACTGAGCAGCGCTTGGTATTCAGGTAGGCTAACTTCATTAGCGCTATCTAGCGGCAAGTCAAGATGATCTAGTAACCACTGCCAGCGTTGACGGGTAGTGCTAATTAAGGCTTGAGCACGATGGACGCGATCTGTAAGCAGTTCTTGTCGTGTGTGTTCAGGGTCATGATCTACCACCGGCAGATCGCCACCTAATGCTTTTTCTACAGCATCAAGGATACGAATTTTATTGCGGATTGAGAATTCAATATTTATACGTTCAATCCCATCGGAGTAATCACCTAAGCGTTCGAGCGGGATGACCACGTCTTCATTGATTTTAAATGCATTCGTGTGGCGCGCAATGGCCGCGGTGCGAGCACGATCTAGCCAGAAGGTTTTACGAGACTCTGCAGATACAGCGATAAATCCTTCCGCTCCACGAGCATTGGCAATCCGTACTACTTGAGAGGCGGCTTGCGCGACCGCGTCCTCGTCTTCACCAACAATATCGCCCACCAACACCATCTTAGGGCGACCTGCGCGCCGCGCTTTGGTGGAATAACCTACTGCTTTGAGATAGCGGGCATCTAAATGTTCTAAGCCTGCCAAGATCGCTACTGGATGCGTTCCTAGATACTGCTTAATTTCTAAAATAGATGGGACGGCTTCGCGTACGCTGCTAAAAAACTCCAGACATACGGTGCGAATGGCTGGTGGCATGCGATGTAATACAAACGTGGCCTCGGTAATTAAACCATCGCAACCTTCTTTTTGAATGCCAGGCAGTCCACCCAATACTTTGTCAGTGACATCCTTACCCAAGCCTTGCTTGCGGAAAGTGTGACCAGGAATTTCTAGGGTTTGCGGTGTACCTATGGGGGTGATGCCATCACGGGCAAAGCGGCTGAGCCGAAATTTTGCCATCGCAATATCGTGAATCTTGCCCATGTTGTGATCGAGACGTTCTACGCGCAGCCATTCTGCATCGGGTGTGACCATGGTCCATGATGCGAGGTTGTCGAGCGCAGTGCCCCATAGCACGGCTTTTTTGCCGCCAGCATTCATGGCGACATTACCGCCTATGCACGAGGCATCGGCTGAGGTGGGGTCACATGCAAAGACTAGGCCTGCGGCCTCAGCCGCTTCCATAGCGCGCCGCGTGACTACACCGGCGCCACAGCGTAATACCGCTACCGGTGCGCTTAAGCCGGGCAAGGTGACTTGATCAATCGGGCTCAAGCGATCGAGTTTTTCTGTGTTGATCACTGCAGAATAAGGCGTTAGGGGAATTGCACCGCCGGTATAGCCAGTGCCACCACCACGAGGAATGATGGTAAGACCAAGTTCAATACATGCAGCGACAATCTCAGCGACTTCACTGCCAGTGTCGGGGTTAATGACGACAAATGGATATTCAATACGCCAATCGGTCGCGTCAGTAACATGAGAGACGCGCGCCAGACCATCAAATTGCACATTGTCTGGGCGAGTGGTGTGAGCTAGTCGCGCTATGGTGCGACGACGTAATGCGAGTGTCTCCTCAAAGCCTGCGGCAAAGTCGTTCACTGCAGTATGCGCGGCTGCGAGTAATTCGGTGACTCGGGGGTCAGTGTTGCCGCGGCGCTGTTCGATATTGTTTAAGCGATGGCGCATGCCGTCAATCAAAGCACGACGACGTTGGCGGTTGCCTAGTAAGTCATCCTCAATATACGGGTTACGTTTCACCACCCACATATCACCTAATACTTCATACAACATCTTGGCAGAGCGCCCCGTGCGGCGTTGGCTGCGTAGCGCATTGAGAATGTCCCAGCGTGCGCTGCCGAGCAGACGAATCACGATTTCGCGATCAGAAAAAGAGGTGTAGTTATAGGGTATTTCTCGGAGTCTTGCAGTCATGATGGGCGATGCATGAATTTAAAAGAGAATGTGATTGAAATCGGTTGACATCTTAGCTTAATGTGGACCGTCTGGCACCTTACCGCAAGCGTCAACGGGTGGTTTTTGATGCTGTACATGAATGGGTAAGTCATATAAGCGCAGCACTATACGCTCAGTAGTCCGATAACCCAGTAGCGCGCAAACTTACCCGTGGCCATAAATACCAGTACTGGCCATAGGGGTAGCCGCAACCAGCCAGCTGCGACGCACAGTGGGTCACCAAGCACAGGAACCCACGATAACAATAAGGCAGGTGCGCCCCAGCGCTGTAAGTAGGCTAGGCCTCGAATCGGCCTGCTTGGTGCTAGTCGGCCTAGCGCATAAGTAGTCATGCCACCTAAGGTGTTGCCTACGGTGGCAATGACCAATGCTAACCACAAGGTTTCTGGATAAGCCCTGAGGGCGGCCAGTAACACGAGCTCAGAACCGCCGGGGAGCAAGGTTGCACCGAGAAAGCTGCTAAGGAATAAGGCGCTCAGTGTGCTTAGACTATCCACGACCTGAGAGGATTTCTAGAGTTGGCATAATAAATGAATAATTAAATGAGTAATTAAATGGGTAATTAAATAAATGAGTAATCAGGAGTCAAGTCAGTGATTCATTTAGTCAGTCAGTGAGCAAGCAAGGGAGTCAGTGAGGGGTTAATCAATGCAATGAGTATGAGGCTAATGGGTTCAGATGTTCAGTATTGTATGAATATTGGCAGTTGAAACCTATTTTGGCGCCACCTAGTTCTATGGCTACTGACGGTATGGCGGTTCCCGTATAATCGCCAGATGTTATCGAGTGCTGTGCGCTCTTATACGTGTATTGTATGTTTTGTATTGTGTGTTTCTGAGTGGTGAGGCAGTGTCAGATGATTTTAAATATGATGAATATTTTCAATAACTTAAGTATATAAGGATTGCAGAATGAGCTATGCCATCGATTTCCCAGGTGTGATTACCTTACCCGTAGAGGGTAGCCAAAGCGCTTTTCCGGTCGGGCGTATTTACTGTGTAGGGCGTAATTATGCCGAGCACGCTCGCGAGATGGGCCACGATCCCGATCGTGAGCCACCGTTCTTCTTTATGAAACCGGCAGACGCCATTGTCTCCAATGGCGCCACTATTCCCTTTCCGCAAATGACCAAGGATTTACATCACGAAATCGAGATGATTGTGGCCATTGGCAAGGGTGGTGCTGATATTGCGGTCGATAAGGCTTTGGATCACGTGTTCGGGTATGGCGTGGGTTTAGATATGACACGTCGTGATCTGCAAGGTGAGGCCAAAAAAATGGGCAGACCGTGGGAGATGGGTAAAGCTTTTGATCATTCTGCGCCTTGTACGGCGTTAAAAGCAGTGGCGCAAGTCGGCCATCCTGCCAAAGGCGCGATTTGGTTAAAGGTTAATGGTGAAGTGAAACAAACAGGCGATTTGGCCGATTTGATCTGGAATATTCCAGAGACGATCTCTTATTTGTCACACTTAGTTACGCTGCGCCCGGGCGACATCATCATGTCGGGCACGCCCGCTGGCGTGGGTCCTGTGCAACGTGGTGATCGGCTGGAAGGTCATGTCGAAGGCGTAGGTGATTTGGTCGTGAGTTACGCGAAGTAATCAATCGCCATCAGTTTGTATCTTTAATCGTTCATTCACTCGCGGATCAAAGGAAAGCTATGCAACAGCGTCAACTCGGTCGCCATGGATTGTTAGTTCCAGCCCTAGGTTTGGGATGTATGGGGATGTCGATCAGTTATGGTGAACCGGATGATCCCGAGTCGATTGCGACCATTCAGCGATCGATCGATTTGGGTTGTAATTTATTGGTTACTTCGGATGCCTATGGTAATGGGGTGAATGAAGCGTTGATCGCGCGCGCCATTCGTGGGCGCCGCAATGCGGTGATCATCGCCACCAAATTTGGTAATTTAGGCTTGGCGGCAAGCACCGGCGGTGAGGCGCCCCGTTTGAGTGGTGGCCACCCTGATTATGTGAAGCAAGCATGTGAGGCTAGTTTGCGTCACTTAGGGGTGGAGACGATTGACCTGTATGGTTTGCATCGGGTAGATCCTTTGATTCCGATCGAGGACACAGTGGGTGCCATGCAACGCCTCATCACCGAAGGTAAGGTGCGCTACCTTGGGTTGTCTGAAGCGGGCGCGACCACCCTGCGGCGCGCCCATGCCGTGCACCCGATCACCGCTTTGGAGACCGAGTATTCCTTGTGGAGTCGTGAGGTCGAGTCGGAAATCCTGCCCGCTTGTCGAGACTTAGGGGTTGGGTTTATGGCTTATGCGCCTTTAGGTCGGGGCTTTCTCAGCGGCACCATTACTAGCGTAGATGATTTAATAGCGAGCGACCGGCGTCGTGATCACCCACGATTTAAACCAGAAAATATTAATGAAAACAATAAGTTAATTGAATTTTTGGCAAGCGTTGCGGCGACTCATCAAGCTACACCCGCTCAAGTGGCAATCGCTTGGGTGTTGGCCCAAGGCGCAGATATTGTCCCCATCCCCGGCACCAAGCGCCGTACGTATTTGGAGGCCAACTGCAAAGCCGTTGATTTGGTATTCAGTGCAGAAGAACTTACGCAACTCGCCGCCGTATTTCCGCTGGGTGGAGCGGCTGGTACGCGCTATCCCGAGAAGCTGCTTAAGGGTTTGGGGATTTAAGGCAGACCATCAGGATATAGCGGGATGTTCATATTGTATTTAGCCTGACTGGATGTTGAGAACCTGAGTCGGTGTATTTAAACAAACAGTAATTTCAAAACGCACATACAAGTATTCATTATTTAACCCCTCAATCCCTTAATTTATAATTGTTTATGAATGTCCATGATGCAGTTTTTATAGTGAACACTCAAATGCCCGATTTAATATCGAGCATTAGATTAATGGCAATCATACCGGGCCGCTATTTAGGGATGAGAGTGCTGTACTTTGGCGCCAAGATGGATCCAACAACGTTTTTGGATAGACATCAACCCAAGCTGATTGTGTTAACAAAAACTTTGAATACGACGCTCATAGCGCTTGCACAGATGGCTAGAGCAAGAAATATTAAAGTTGTCACCATTCTTTGTGACTATCACTTTGAGGGTCAAAAGGGGCAGATTAATCAGCAACTCTGCGATCTATCAGATGAAGTGGTGGTTCAGACAGTGCCGATGTCCGATGC
>Ga0114971_10000010_pt1 | contig 106908 bp, 103 predicted proteins | sample M_140625_MF_Meta_FD_87320 | JGI IMG/M metagenome (GOLD analysis project Ga0114971, IMG submission 87320) | Freshwater microbial communities from Lake Montjoie, Canada to study carbon cycling - M_140625_MF_MetaG | ecosystem: Environmental > Aquatic > Freshwater > Lake | place: Lake Montjoie... | reverse complement strand
CAGGCACTGTGGCCGTCACGTCTAAGTAATAACTGCCGCTGCTGTTGCTTACACCAAAAGTATTTTTCGTAACGCTTTGTGAATACTTAGCGCTTAAAACTTTCCAGCTTAATGCGGCATAGGCTTCCAAGGTATCCGCTTTGTTCAGAGGCGCAACGCGGGTGTAACTGCCTGGGTAGTAGTATTGGAGAACACCAACATCATAGCTAACATCACCACCAAGTGAGCCTTTGTAGCCGCCGTAAAAGTCCATCTCAAGCGAGCTGCTCTTATAACCGGTTGCGGTTGGGCTGTCAGACAACCAACTGATGTTGGACATCCAAGTGCCTGCATATAAACCACTAGCGTGCGCATAGTCAAAACCGCCTTGTAGGGCTGGGTTTTTGTTGGTTTGGGTTAAGCCACGGAAAATGTATTGGCTGTAGACACCAACGTTACCGGTGAGCGTGTGCTCAGGCGTAGGGGCATCGGCTGCCATCGCTGCGGATGCGAACGCGCCTGTTATGAGTCCGGCGATTAGGGTTTTTTTAAACATGGAATTTCCTTTTAGTAATGACAAAATGTTTAACAGAACTGCAATGAACTTACAGCAGATACCGTGCCAGATATAAAACCATTAAAAATCAATGGCTTATATTTTTTTGCTGATGACAGAGACGGGGACATGCTCCATCACGGTGCACTGAGCACGACGATTGCACCATAATTTTGCACAATATTGATCAAGGGCGCCAGTTTGATAGTGATTAAATTGAACCGATGCTGTTTTGAGTGTATCTAAAATGTAACTGCGGTAACAGTGACGCTGTGGAGTGGTTCTTGTTACACTGCACGGTCGATAGGGCGCGTGGTGTGTCTTAAATAAGCGAGGCTAGAGGGTATGATGAATCAGCAATTATTCACCGAATTGAATGAGAAATTGAAGTCGGTTATGGCGCAAGGCCCAATGGCTGATTTTGATCGGAATGTGCGGGCAGCCATAGGCAGCGTGTTAGGACGCCTAGAGTTGGTGACCCGCGAGGAATTTGATATTCAGCGTGAGCTCTTGCAACGCACCCAGCAACAATTGGTGGCCCTAGAGCGCAAAGTCAGCGAACTGGAGCAAGCACGCAAGAATGCCTAGGCGCGTGCTGATGTTGAGAAAGCCTGGTTGTGGCAACAGCTGTTTTATATAGCCGCGCACTCGCGGGTATGCATGCCCCTTTGGTGACGGTGGAGGTGCATCTCGCCAATGGCTTGCCGGCGTTTAATATGGTGGGTCTGCCCGAGGCCGAGGTCAAAGAGGCCAAGGATCGGGTGCGCGCTGCGCTCCAAAATGCTGGGTTTGAGTTTCCGAATCGCCGGATCACGGTAAATTTAGCCCCTGCTGATTTACCCAAGGAGTCTGGGCGCTTTGATTTGCCGATTGCCGTGGGTATTTTAGCGGCGTCGGGGCAAGTGCCGATGACGCGTCTTGGAGCTTATGAATTTGCTGGCGAGTTGGCGCTGACCGGTGAGTTGCGACCGGTGCGTGGCGCGTTGGCGATGGCGCTAGCGGTGGCCGGTGAGGGGCGAGCGTTTATCCTGCCTGCGGCCAGTGCGCCAGAGGCGGCCTTAGCAGCCAATGCCGAGGTCTATGCTGCCCCGCATTTAATGGCGGTATGCGCGCATATTGCCGCGGGTGAAGGTCTAGCGCTGACCCCGCCCACAGATACTGTGACAGCGGTTGATTACCCCGATTTGGCAGACGTGCGCGGTCAGGCGCAGGCGCGCCGCGTACTCGAGATTGCTGCCGCCGGTGGTCATAGCCTGTTGTTTATCGGGCCGCCGGGCACGGGTAAGACTTTGTTGGCACAGCGCCTGCCCGGAATTTTGCCGCCGATGACGACAGCTGAGGCGACAGCGGCCGCCGCTATTCAGTCGATTGGGTCTCAGGGTTTTGATCCCCGATGCTGGCGCCGCCGGCCGTTTCGCGCACCCCATCACACTGCCTCTGCGGTGGCTTTGGTGGGGGGGGGTAGTCAACCCCGCCCGGGCGAGATTTCGATGGCGCTCCATGGCGTGTTATTTCTGGATGAGTTGCCGGAGTTTGAGCGGCGTGTCTTAGAGGTCTTGCGTGAACCTTTAGAGTCGGGCCGGATTACGGTGTCACGCGCTGCCCGGCAAGTAGATTTTCCTGCGCAATTTCAATTAGTTGCGGCCATGAATCCGTGTCCTTGTGGTTATTTAGGGCACTATAACGGGCGGTGTCGTTGCACCCCAGATCAGGTGGCTCGCTATCGTGGCAAGATTTCCGGACCATTGCTGGATCGGATTGATTTGCAACTCGAAGTGCCGGCATTGGCAGCAACTGAGTTAAGCGGGGTGGCAGTGGCCGAGGATTCGGCGACAGTGCGGGCGCGGGTGGCGGTTGCGCGCGCGCGTGCGCTGGCGCGTCAGGATAAGCCCAATCATCTCATCGCCAGTGGCGAGGTGAATACCTTTTGTGCACCAGATGCGCGGGGTGAGGCGTTGTTACAACAAGCACTGACGCGTTTGGGATTGTCTGCGCGTGCCTACCATCGGTTGTTGCGGGTCGCGCGCACGATTGCTGATTTGTCAGGCACAGCGACAGTGGAGGCCGCCCATATCGCCGAGGCGATCCAATACCGGCGTATGGATAGACCATGAGTGGTGCGCGTCATCACATGCCGATGGCACTGCCAGCGCTGGCGGTGCTATTGGCGGCATTAGCAATGGTCGGGCCATTTACCATAGACACTTATTTGCCGGCGTTTCCGTATATTGCGCGTGAGTTGCAAGCGACCCCTGCACAAATGCAGCAAACCTTGAGTGTGTATTTATTCACCCTAGCTGTGATGACTTTGTTTCACGGTACGGTGTCTGATGCGGTGGGGCGGCGACCGGTGATCTTGGGGAGCCTGTTGGTGTATTTGGTATCAGCCGTTGGCTGTGCAGTGGCTAGCGATTTTAGTCATTTGTTGGCATGGCGCGCAGTGCAAGGCCTGGCTGCTGGTTCGGGGATTATTGTTGGGCGCGCGATTATTCGCGACAGCTTAGAGGGGCCGCCCGCCCAGCGCTTGATGTCGGTGGTGACCATGATTTTTGGAATTGCGCCGGCGATCGCTCCAGTCATTGGCGGGTGGTTGCAAGCAAGTAGTGGTTGGCGGGCGATCTTTTGGTTTTTAGTCGCCTACAGTGGCGTGTTGTGGATGGTCGTCGCCTATCGTTTGCCTGAGACCCACCCTGCCGCCAACCGTATCCCATTTCGGGCGCGGGTATTGTTCGCAAATTATGGGCGCTTGGCCAGGGATCGGCGCTTGCTGATGTTGTGCACCGTGATTGCGTTTAATTTTTCAGGGTTTTTTCTGTATGTGGTGTCAGCACCGGCAGTGATCTACCAATTGCTGGGCTTAACCGAACGCGATTTTGCATGGTTGTTTGTGCCAGGGATTAGTGGGGTGATGGGCGGGGCGTTTTTGTCGGGACGGCTTGCGGATCGGCTAACGCCTGAGCGCACGGTGTTTGTGGGCTATTGCGTGATGGGCACGGCGGCAACCCTGAATGTGTTCTATTGTAGTGTGTGGCCGCCGGCATTGCCGTGGACGGTGTTGCCAGTGATGCTCTATACCATTGGGATGTCGATGACTATGCCCAGTGTGTCTTTATTGGCTTTGGATCGGTTTCCGCAATTACGCGGAATGACTTCATCGTATCAAGGCTTTGCGCATAGCTTTATAGCTGGAGTGACTGCCGGTGTGATCTCACCTTGGGTGTCTGGCAGCGCGTTGGGCTTGGCTTGCACCATGGCCACCTTTGCTGCCCTAGCCGGTGCGTTGTGGTGGGCTTATCGACACCTAGAGAGCGTCGCAGCCATTAAAAATAATTAAATAAAATCAGATACTTATATACCTCTAGCACTGCTCCCAAGGTAGGCCTGCGAAGCGCCAACCGGATTGCTCATTGCGATGGTGTTGCTCGTCGAGTTCGCCCTCAAAGCCATGTAAGACGTTATAGATTTGGGTAAAGCCAGCGGCCTCGAGCGCGCGCCCCGCATCGAGCGAGCGATTGCCGCTGCGGCAGATAATCACAATTGGGCGATCTACACTGGCGGCTTTTTTGACGTGGGCGACAAAGTGCGGGTTCACATCCCAGTTCGGGCCGTCGTTCCATGGCACTAAGATGGCACCAACGGGGTGGCCGACAAACAGATATTCCATTTCACTACGACAGTCGATAAACACCGAATTGGGGTTTTGCTTTAAGAAATCATAGGCAGCTAGGGGTTCTAGATGTTTCATGGCGACTCGTTTTATTAAAGAATGTTAGCGATTATAAAGGTTGATCTGCTCGCTTGGGGCATTGGTGCCGGTAATTGCTACCTAGGCTAGGCTAAGCCCATGATAAAATTACGACTTTGATGACGTATGGGCAAGCATCAATGATGCAGCTTGCGCGCTTCATTTTGTTGCTTAACTTAAATAGAGCGCCTCTTGCGCCCCCTAGGTATGACTGCTTCTAGAATTCAACAGCTTCCACAACTACTCGCGCAACGCATCATGATTCTCGATGGTGCGATGGGCACCATGATTCAAAATTATAAACTCGATGAAGCCGCCTATCGAGGGCATCGCTTTCGTGATTTTGCCCATGAGGTGAAGGGGAATAATGATTTACTAACCCTAACCCAGCCGCACATCATCCGTGAAATTCACGAGCAATACTTAGACGCTGGCGCCGATATTATCGAGACCAACACGTTTAACTCCACCGCGGTGGCGATGGCCGACTATCACATGGAGGATTTGGTCTACGAACTCAATCTAGAGGCGGCCAAGTTGGCGCGCGCCGCTGCTGACCGCTATGAAGTGCAAAACTTGCAAAAGCCGCGGTTTGTGGCTGGTACTTTGGGGCCTACCAATCGTACGGCCTCCATTTCGCCGGATGTTAACGATCCGGGGTTTCGCAATATTAACTTTGATCAATTGGTGGTGACCTACACCGAAGCGGTGCGGGGTTTGATTGATGGCGGTTGTGATGTGCTGATGGTAGAGACAGTGTTTGATACCTTGAATGCCAAGGCAGCTTTATTTGCCATTGACCAATATTTTGAGGCGCATGCAGTGCGTCTGCCAGTGATGATCTCGGGCACCATCACCGATGCTTCAGGGCGGACCTTGTCGGGTCAGACGCCAGAAGCTTTTTGGAACTCGGTACGACATGCTAAACCGCTATCGATCGGTTTGAATTGCGCGCTAGGTGCGAAGTTGATGCGGCCGTACATCGAAGAATTGTCACGGGTAGCGGATACTTTTGTATGTGCTTATCCGAATGCTGGTCTACCCAATCCCTTAGCGCCCACCGGTTACGATGAATCGCCAGAGCAAACTGCAAATTATTTATTGGATTTTGCCACCAGTGGTTTTATTAATATTGCAGGTGGTTGTTGTGGCACGACGCCGGCGCACATTCGCGCTATTGCCGAGGCGATTGCGCATTGCCCTCCTCGCGCCATTCCGACGATTGAACACAAGACCCGACTCTCGGGTTTGGAAGCGCTCAATATTGGCGACGATTCTTTATTTGTGAACGTGGGCGAGCGCACTAATGTCACAGGATCACGAGCGTTTGCCAAGCTGATTTTAGCTGGTGACTATACAGCGGCTGTTGCAGTGGCTCGTCAGCAAGTGGAGAGTGGTGCGCAAATCATCGATATCAACATGGATGAGGCGATGCTTGATTCGCAGTTGGCGATGACCACTTTTTTGAGTTTGATTGCCTCCGAGCCTGATATCTCGAGGGTGCCCGTAATGATCGACTCCTCGAAGTGGGATGTGATTGAGGCGGGCTTGAAGTGTGTGCAAGGCAAGGCCATTGTTAATTCGATCAGCATGAAGGAAGGGTTGGATTCTTTTCGAGCACAAGCGCGGCTTGCACGGCGTTATGGCGCGGCCGTGGTAGTGATGGCCTTTGATGAAAAAGGACAAGCTGACACTTATCAACGCCGTATTGAAATTTCACGCACGGCTTACGATGTTTTAGTGAATGAAATTGGTTTTCCAGCCGAAGATATTATTATCGATCCGAATATTTTCGCAATTGCTACCGGTATCGAAGAGCACGATCGTTACGGGATTGATTTCATGGATGCAACGCGTTGGATTCGTCAGAATCTGCCGCACGCTCGAATCAGTGGTGGTTTATCTAACATTTCGTTCTCGTTTCGTGGCAACGATGCGGTGCGTGAGGCTATCCATACCGTATTTTTGTATCATGCCATTCAAGCGGGTTTGAGTATGGCAATTGTCAATGCAGGTCAGCTTGGTGTGTTTGATGAAATTCCGAAAGATTTGCTTGAGCATGTAGAAGATATTTTATTTAATCGGCGCCCTGATGCGGCCGAGCGGATGGTGGCGTTTGCCAATACTGTGAAGGGCGCGGGCAGGGTGCAGGTCGAAGACTTGGCGTGGCGCGACGCACCGGTGGGAGAGCGTCTCACGCACGCGCTTGTGAAAGGCATCACGCAATGGATTGTTGAAGATACCGAGGAGATGCGCTTACAAATTGACGCTGCAGGCGGCCGCCCGATTCAGGTAATCGAAGGGCCGTTGATGGATGGCATGAATGTGGTGGGCGATTTGTTTGGTGCAGGTAAGATGTTTTTACCGCAAGTAGTGAAGTCGGCCCGAGTGATGAAGCAAGCCGTTGCCCATTTAATTCCATACATAGAAGCCGAAAAGGCACGCCTAGGCGATTTAAAGCCAAAGGGTAAGATTGTTTTAGCAACGGTGAAGGGTGATGTACATGATATTGGTAAAAATATCGTAGCCGTGGTCTTGCAATGCAATAACTATGAAGTCGTGAATATGGGCGTGATGGTGCCATGGTCGCAGATTGCCGAAGTCGCAGCGCGTGAGGGTGCGGATATTATTGGCTTGTCTGGTTTAATTACGCCCTCACTCGAGGAGATGGCGCATAACGCTCGCGAGATGCAACGTGCCGGCATGACCATTCCCTTGTTAATTGGCGGCGCGACCACCTCTAGCGTACATACCGCAGTCAAAATTGCGCCGCATTATCAAGGGCCAGTGGTGTGGGTGCCAGATGCGTCACGCAGTGTCAGTGTGTGCTCGAGCTTGCTCTCTACGGATCAGCGCCAAGGCTATATCGATAACTTGTTGGCAACCCAGCAGCGCGCTCGTGAACAGCACGCCGGTAAGACCGGACCACAGTTAATTACGATAGAGGCGGCACGTGCCAATGGTGTGGCGATTAATTGGTCCCGGGACGTGCCACCGCAGCCTGAGATGCTCGGTGTCAAGGTCTTACGTAACTATGACTTAGCAGAGATAGCGCGATACATTGATTGGGGTCCATTTTTCCAGACATGGGATCTTGCTGGTCCGTATCCGGCAATTCTAGACGATGCCGTGGTCGGCATTGAGGCACGGAAGGTATTGGCAGATGCGCAAGCGATGCTGAAAAAAATCATCGAAGGTCGGTGGTTGACGGCGCACGGCACGTTCGGTTTGTTTGCTGCCGCTAGTGTCGATCAAGACGATATTGCGATCTATACCGATGCATCTCGTACTAAAACGCATATGGTTTGGCATAACTTGCGGCAGCAGAACCAGAAACCTACGGGTCAGCGTAATCAGTGTTTAGCCGATTATATTGCCCCACAGGGCAGTGGGGTGGCAGATCACATCGGCGCTTTTGCGGTGGGTATTCATGGCAGCGAGCAACCGCTGGCACGTTTTGAAAAAGCCAACGATGATTATTCGGCAATCCTACTCAAAGCGTTGGCTGACCGCCTAGCGGAAGCCTTTGCCGAGCTATTGCATGTGCGCGTGCGGCGTGAGTTTTGGGGGTATGCGCGTGATGAGGCCCTAGATATCACGGCATTAGTCGCAGAGTCTTATCAGGGGATTCGACCGGCGCCAGGCTATCCGGCCTGCCCAGACCATACCGAAAAGGGTTCGCTCTTTAGCTGTTTGCCGGCCGCGAAAATTGATATGCAGCTCACCGAATCCTATGCGATGTGGCCAGCCTCTGCAGTCAGTGGATTTTATTTAGCGCATCCGCAAGCACGTTATTTTGCAGTGGGTAAGATTGCGCGCGATCAAGTCGTAGACTACGCGCGACGTAAAGGCCAGGCCGTTTCAGAAGCAGAGCGTTGGTTGGCGCCGGTATTGGGATACGAGCCTACATGATTGTTCAGGGGGTTTTTGACGCTGGTGCAGCGCTGTGAATAGCAAGCGCGCGCGCAGCCTCAATGCTGATGAATTAGCGGGGTTTAACCGTGACGGATTTTTAGTGCTGCGTGGCCTGCTCTCGGAGGATACGCGTGTAGCAATGCGGGCGGCTGCTGAACGCGATTTGGCGGCATTGGTCGAGCCCTTAGAGTTTGAAGCTGACACCCAATATCCGGGTGCGCCCGCCTCGCGCCAAGCGCCAGGCGGGCGCACGGTGAGGCGTTTGCTGCAAGCATGTGATCGAGATGCAGTATTTCGTAATCAAGCAACAGCGCCAACAGTGGTCGCGTGCTTAGAGCAAATGTTCATGCAACCCGTGGTGTTAGTGCAAGCCCACCATAATTGTGTCATGACCAAGGTCCCGGCGTTTAGTAGCGTCACTGGCTGGCACCGCGATATTCGTTATTGGTCGTATCAGCGCCCCGAGTTGATTTCATTGTGGTTTGCCTTGGGCGAGGAGCGCGTAGAGAACGGTTGCTTAAATGTGTTGCCGGGTTCGCATCGGGTGGAATGTGCTGCCCAGCAGTTAGATGCCGCACAATTCTTACGATCAGAGCATCCTGATAATGCTGCGTTATTGGCGCAACAATATGCAGTGACCCTAGCGCCTGGTGATGCTTTGTTTTTTCATAGCCAATTATTTCATGCGGCTGGCCGCAATCAAACAACTGAGACCAAGCTCTCGGCGGTGTTTACTTATCGCGCACAAGACAATCTAGCGCTGGCCGCTACGCGTTCTGCAACCCATCCGGAAATAGACTTATCGACGACAGTTTGAGAATGTTGGTGTGGGTGTGGCTGGAGATCGTGCGCAGATTATGATGGTGAATGTAATATTACGGGATGTGGCTGTGTAGGTTGTACCCATGAATGGTGCAGTATTGAGTGACTCTATATTATTTATTTTAGGTTGAATGATGCATATCCATATTTTAGGTATTTGCGGCACGTTTATGGGTGGCTTGGCAGTGCTCGCGCGCGCAGCGGGTCATCGCGTCACGGGTTGTGATGCTAATGTCTACCCGCCAATGAGTACGCAATTAGCGGCACAGGGCATCACGCTAATCCAAGGCTATGGGGAAGAGCAAGTTGATTTGGCTCCCGACGTCTATGTTGTTGGTAATGTTGTTACGCGTGGCAACCCCTTGATGGAAGCGATACTCGCCCAAGGGTTGCCTTGCACTTCTGGCCCGCAGTGGTTAGCTGATCATGTGTTGCAAGGTCGTTGGGTCTTAGGGGTCGCAGGCACGCATGGCAAAACCACCACGAGCGCACTGTTAGCGTGGATCTTAGAGGACGCGGGTTTGAATCCGAGTTTTTTAATTGGAGGGGTGCCACAAAATTTTGGTGTCTCCGCCCGCCTGACAGACAGCCCATTTTTTGTGATTGAAGCCGATGAATATGACACGGCATTTTTTGATAAGCGTTCTAAATTTATTCATTACAAGCCGCGCACGGTAGTGTTGAATAATCTAGAGTTTGATCATGCAGATATATTCACAGATTTGACGGCGATTGAAACACAGTTTCATCACTTAGTACGTACCTTACCTAATAATGGTTTGATTGTTGCGCAAGCGGGGCTGTCGGCATTAGATCGGGTGTTAGCGCGCGGTGCTTGGACGCCATTGGCGCGCTTTGGTGCAGATGGCGAATGGCAAGTGACAGCAGCAGACGCTACCGGATTTAGTGTGCTACATCATGGCCAGACCGAGGGTCGTGTCGAGTGGGCTTTGTTGGGTGAGCATAATCGGATGAATGCATTGGCAGCCATTATTGCTGCGCGTCATGTCGGAGTGTCAGTGGCTCATGCGATCTCTGCCTTGTCCCGGTTTCAAAATGTACGGCGCCGTATGGAATTGCGTGGTGTGGTTGCTGAGGTTGCTGTTTATGACGATTTTGCGCATCATCCAACAGCGATAGCCACGACCCTAGCCGGTTTACGCCAACGCGTTGGTTCGGCGCGAATTATTGCAGTGATCGAGCCGCGCTCGAATACCATGAAATTGGGTGTGATGAAGCAGGCGCTGGCCGAGAGCTTGATGAATGCTGATCAGGTTTATTGTTACAGCGGTGGCATTGACTGGGATGTAGCAGCGGCTCTGCAGCCCCTAGGCACGCGCGTGACGGTGATCGCGACTGTGTCAGCCTTAGTAGAGGCCTTAGTGCAAAACGCGCGGGCAGGCGATCAAGTGTTGGTGATGAGCAATGGTAGCTTCGGCGGCATTCATGAGCAGTTATTGGCTCGATTGGCGAGGATTGCACCGAGCGCAGACTAAGCGCGTTTGATCCAAAAGTTGATGAGTGACCTGACTCACTAACGATGCGCTTGATATGGACGGACTTCTTAAGGGCAGACTTCTTAAGGGCAGACTTGCCAATGGTGGACTTGCTGTTGCGATGTTCATGCTAACAACAGGCTGGTCGATGAGTTACAGTGCCATTGTATAAAAATAATACAAATTAAATTTTAGCTTTAAATTAAATCAATCGACTTCATTTAAGTGCACTTTGAGTTCATTTCAATTTCATTATTAAGTAGATATATGATTTTAGTGTTTAGTGTTTAGTGTTTAGTGTTTAGTATTTAGTATTTAGTTAAAATTTTTTAATGAACAGAGGTTTAATTGCTGATATATATTCACGGTTTCAATAGTTCAGCGCAATCGCATAAGGCGTGCTTGTTGCAACAGCGCATGGAGACATTGGGTTTTGCGCAGTGGTATGCTGCACCCAATTTGGGCCATCAGCCGCTGCAAGCGATGGCTACAATCGAAGCGTTGTTGCGCGGCCTGGATCCAGCGCATGTGACTGTGGTCGGGTCTTCTTTAGGTGGATATTATGCAACGTATTTAGTGGAGCAATATGGTGCGCGTGCAGTATTAGTCAACCCAGCTGTTCGACCTTATCAGCTGCTGGCAACGCAGCTTGGTATGCAGCGGAATTTATACACCGGTGAGTCTTATGAGCTAACACCACAACATCTGCTGGAGTGGGAGCAGTTAGAGGTGGCGCAGATTAGTGTTGAGCGCTATTGGTTAATTACAGCCAGTGGTGATGAAGTATTAGATTATCGTGAAGGTTTGAGCCGCTATAAGGGTTGTTTAACGGAGGTGATTGAAGGTGGCGATCATGGTTGTGCTGAATTTGTAAATTATTTAGATAAGGTCATCGCATACTGGCAGCGCGGGCGCGTATAATCCGCCGACCATCTGCAATACTGACGATTCATTTTTGAGATGAATTCTGATATGAGTCTTGTAAAGTAACTCTTTAAATTAACACCATAGATTACCGCTCAAATTAACCGCCCAAATTAAACACTCCAATTAACCACTTAAGCAACGGCAACTGTATCGATGAATGTGTTCTATGAAGAAGAGGGCGAGTTTCGAGTCGGTTCCATATTGACCGATAACGAGACTTCGTTACAAGTTGAAGCCCCCCATGGCAAACGCTCCAAGGTTAAGGCCAGTGCAGTGTTGTTGCGTTTTGCCGCGCCCAGTCATCAGGTATTTATGGCTGAAGCGCAACAGTTGGCTGATGCAATTGATTTAGATTTTCTATGGCAATGCTGTAGTGAGGATGAATTTGCCTATGCGAGTTTGGCAGAAGAATATTACGGCCATGCACCCTCTGTCTTAGAGTCTGCGAGTGTGCTGATTCGTCTTCACGCGGCACCGATGTATTTTTATAAAAAAGGCCGGGGTCGTTATAAAGCAGCGCCACAAGCAGCCTTACAGGCGGCGCTCGCCAGCGTCGAGCGTAAGCGTATGCAAGCCGCGGCGAAAGCTGAGTATATTGCTGAGTTAGCGCAATCTCGCTTACCAGCAGATTTTGTGCCGCTGCTGGATCAGTTACTCTATCAGCCGGATAAAAACAGTGTTGCTTGGAAGGCCTTGGAAGAGGCTAGTGTGCTCTTAAAGCGCTCGCCGCTCAGAGTCTTAGAGCAGTGTGGTGCACTCGCCGATACCCATGCTTATCATCTGCAACGTTTTGTTCACGAGCACTTTCCTAAAGGCTTGAGTTTCCCCGAATTGCCGCAGTTGCTAGGGGCGAGTGATCTGCCTACTGCGACTGTTCATGCTTATAGTATTGATGACGCGGCGACCACTGAAATCGATGATGCATTCTCGCTCACCCCACTGGGCAATGGCAGCTTTCGCCTAGGGATTCACATTGCAGCACCGGCGCTTGGGCTATTACCGGATTCGCCGTGGGAGCGCTTAGCGCGTGAGCGTTTGTCTACGGTGTATTTTCCGGGTCATAAAATTACCATGTTGCCGGAAGCGGCGGTGGCAACTTATAGCTTGGCCGCAGGTCGGGTGTGTCCGGCTTTATCGATTTATTTTACGGTAGCCGATGATTTTTCAATTTTGGATCATTCCAGTTGCTTAGAGCAGGTGATGGTGGCAGAGAACTTGCGTCACGAGACGCTAGAGCCGGTATTTAATGCCGAGACCGTTGCGACCGGGGTAATCGACCATCCACTATCCGATACCTTGGTGTGGTTGTGGCGGTTTGCAACGCATCGGCTCCGTATCCGAAAGGGTGAGAATGCACCGAACGAGGATCGACCTGAGTTTGGCTTTCAGGTGGTTGACGGCAGAGTCAGCATCACCCGCCGTCAACGGGGCACGCCGATTGACCAGAGCGTTGCTGAACTGATGATCTTAGCCAATAGCACCTGGGCCAGTGATTTACAGGCCGCGGGGATTGCCGGTTTATTTAGGGTGCAAAGCGGTGGTAAGGTGCGCACGAGCACGGCGGCCGGGCCGCATGATGGTTTGGGGGTGTCGCACTACATGTGGGCGAGCTCGCCATTGCGTCGTTATTGTGATTTAGTCAATCAGCGCCAGTTAATGGCAATGGTGCAAAGCAGATCACCAGCGTATCAAGCAAGTGATGTAAATTTGTTGACTACAATGCGTGACTTTGAAGCGGCCTATGAGGCTTATGCGGAGTTTCAGCGGGCGATGGAGCGTTATTGGAGTTTGCGCTGGTTATTGCAAGAAGCAATGGCGAGTGTCAAGGCAGTTGTGTTGCGAGACAATCTGGTGCGCTTGCAACATCTGCCCCTAACCCAGCGTGTGCCTTCTCTATCGGGCGTGGCGGTTGGCGATCAGGTAGAGTTGCGTATTGGTGGGGTTGATTTATTAGAAATGGCCTTGACTCTGGAATATAGTGCTGTAGTTTGATGGCGGACGGCGTTGCAGAATACGGATATAGCAATGTATAAAATGTGGTATGAAACACTCGACAACTAAAAAAGTGATTCAGTTTCCTAGGCCGCAGTCGCCAAGGCAGTCGCACCATGGTGCTCGGCTACGCTACCGTATTCGTTATTACTCTGGATTGTTTCCGTTAAAAAGCGAACAGCAATGGTACGCACGTTATAATCAAAAAATACGCATCAGTATCGCGAGCTGCAGTTCATTATTAGTGCATGCGCTGGTGATTATGTTTGTACAATTTATCGTACTGAGCCCAGAGTTAAAGCAAATTAGTACCGCGATGACCGTTGTGTTGGTGAATGCCAAAACAGCCAATGCGCCCACTAACGCTACAATTTTGGCACAACACAATCTTGATGGTGGGGGTAATGCGGATACTCCGCAAGCAGCAAAAAGCCCCTTGCCAGCGGTGACTCAGGATGAACAAACGACAGAAGTGCAGTTGGCGCGGCGGCGCGTGCTTGAACTTGAGCGTCAAGCGCGCGAGTTGTTGACGGTGCCTGCGCCAAGCAGTCAGGTAAAGAGTGCGCGGCGCGTGCTTGCGGCCGAGCAAGAGCCAACGGTAGTGCCAACGCCCGAGGGTCAGGACTTGGTGGCACGTAGCCTTGAGATTGCGCGACTAGAGGCGCAAATTAATCAAGATTGGAATCGTTATCAGCAGCGGCCGCGTCGTAAGTTTGTAGGCGCGCGCACTCAAGAGTATAGCTATGCCCGTTATATTGAAGACTGGCGAATGAAGGTTGAGCGCATTGGGGACTTAAATTACCCTAAAGCGGCACGTGATCAGGGTGTCTATGGCAAACTGGTGGCAACGGTGTCGATACGCGCTGATGGGACGCTTGAGCGCGTACAAATCGATAAATCTTCAGGCAGTACGATTTTAGACGAGGCAGCAGTGCGTATTGTGACTTTGGCAGCGCCTTATGCACCATTTTCTGATTCGATCAAACGCGATGTCGATGTTCTGCATATTACGCGGACTTGGGCATTTACTCGCGCCGATCAGTTTGTTAGTCAATGATGAAACGCTACGCCGTGATTGGGCATCCAGTGGCGCACAGCCAATCGCCCTTTATTCACACCCAGTTTGCTGAACAGACGGGTTGTCAATTAAGTTATGAGCGGCTACTTGCACCGTTAGAGGGCTTTGAAGTAACTGCGCGTCAGTTTTTTGATGACGGTGGTAGTGGCCTGAATGTGACCGTGCCGTTTAAGCAAGCGGCTTGGCGTTTGGTCGATGCCTATGGTGCGGATGGTGACGCGCTAATGGCTGAAGCAGTGAATACTATTGTGCGTGTTGCCGATACCAATATCGCACAGGGTTATCGATTGCTCGGTCATAACACCGATGGTTATGGTTTAGTGACAGATATCGAATGCAATATTGGCGTTTGTCTGGGTGGTGCCCGTGTTTTGTTATTGGGCGCGGGCGGTGCTGCCTATGGCGTGATGCTCGCGTTATTACGCAGTGGCCCACAGCACATTGTTGTAGCTAATCGCACCTTGGATAAAGCTCAGGCCTTGGTTGGGTATTTTGCGCAATCTGCGCAGCGGTTTGCCGTTCCGTTAAGCGCTGATGCTTACCCAGCATTGACAAGCAGTGTTTTTGACGTGGTGATTAACGCCACTTCGGCTGGCTTGCAAGCGCAGGCGCCAGCAATTCCGCCCCAGGTGTTTGCTCCTCAAGCTTTGGCCTATGAGATGGTCTATGGTCGAGTGACTCCGTTTATGCAGCTGGCGCAAAGCGTTGGGGTGCGCGCGGTAGCCGGTTGGGGCATGTTAGTTGAGCAGGCTGCTGAAGCCTTTCGTTTATGGCATGGTGTGCGTCCGGTAACAGATCGCCTATTACAGTACCAAGAAGCATATAAAAATATTTAAATATCAAATACTTATGTTTAAAATATGGCTTGAGGTGGGTGTTTGATGGGGGGCTTGGGGCAGTTGCTAACGCAGCTCTTACGCTGGGCATTGATTGGTTTGATAGCGCTACAGTTTTGGTTTTTTGGTCATATTGTATATTGGAATTTTTTTAATCCACAGTCGACTGCGTTTATGCGGGCGCGACTGGCGGTGATCCACCAAAAAAAACCCAAAGCCCAGCTCCGTCAGCAGTGGGTGAGTTACCCGCGTATTTCGGTGCATCTGAAGCGTGCTCTAGTGGCAGCGGAGGACGCCAAGTTTGTCGATCATCCGGGTTTTGATTGGGACGGTATTCGTAGCGCTTATGAACGTAACCGCCGTGCTGGGGCAGTGGTGGCGGGTGGCTCGACGATCTCTCAGCAATTAGCAAAAAATCTATTCTTTTCGGGCGAGCGCACTTGGTGGCGTAAGTCGCAGGAAGCCGTAGTCACGGTGATGTTAGAGACTGTGATGAGTAAGCGGCGGATTTTTGAAATTTACCTCAACGTCATTGAGTGGGGTGATGGCGTATTTGGGGCGGAAGCAGCCGCCCGTTACCACTATGGGACCAATGCCCAGGGCTTAGATCATGACCAAGCGGCTCGTTTAGCTGCGGTAGTGCCTAGCCCACGACGCTATGGACCCGCGAGTAATTCCTTGTACTTGCAACGACGAAGTGCCATCATTGGCGCCCGAATGGACATGGCGCGAATCCCTTAAGGTGCTTGATTAATAAGCAGTTTTAATGAAGCATGCGTGATTGGTATTGACCCACTGCCTGGACAAGCTTACCCTTGATGAATGACGTGGATTGGGTCCTTGTTCAAGCGTTCTGCAGGCACGTTAAAGACGACACGTCGCGTGGGTAAGTTCTAATCACCCCGGCCAAGATCGTGGATTCACAATTATTTCAAATCGTTCTGAGGAGAAGTCATGATTCAACTGAATATCAATGGTCGCCCCTATCGTGTTGCGGTCGAAGCAGATACCCCCTTGTTATGGGTTATTCGCGAACATGTCGGTTTGACAGGTACTAAATATGGCTGCGGTGTTGCGCAGTGTGGTGCGTGCTCTATCCACTTAAATGGTCAGTTAGTGCGTTCTTGCTCGTTGCCCGTCAGTGCAGTCAAGGCTACCGATAAGATCACCACGATTGAAGGCATCTCTGCGGATAACTCACATCCAGTGCAAAAAGCCTGGGCCGAGATCGATGTGCCGCAGTGTGGTTACTGCCAATCAGGACAGGTCATGGCGGCAGTGGCTTTGCTCAAACGCAAGCCAAAGCCGACAGATAAGGACATTGATGAGGTGATGACGAATATCTGTCGTTGTGGCACTTATCATCGGATTCGCGCAGCGGTGCATATTGCCGCTGGGAGCACTAAGGTCAGCGCGACTGAGGTGCCTGTGACTACCGATCAACAGACTGTCTAGGCCGAGGAAAAATACACATGAATAATAAACAACAAGTTGGCGCAGAATTAGATCCAACACGCCGTCAGTTTTTAGTGTCTTCTGCGGCGGTTGGTGGTGGTTTAGCTATTGGTATTCAATTGCCGTTTGGTGCGACTGAAGCGGCCGCGCAAAGTGCTGCGGACGCAGCAGAGGTGGGTATTTGGGTAGCGATACGGCCTGACGATACTTGCGTGATTCGGATTGTGCGTTCAGAGATGGGCCAAGGCACGCGCACTGGTCTTGCTCAGTTGGTGGCTGAAGAGTTGGAATGCGATTGGAAACGTGTGACTGTCGAACAAGTCACTGCTGGTCGTAATGTGAAGAGCAAACGCGCATGGGGTGATATGTCTACTGGGGGTAGTCGTGGTATTCGCACATCCCAAGAATATGTGCGAGGTGGCGGCGCTGTGGCGCGGACAATGCTATTACAAGCGGCTGCAAATGAATGGCAAGTGCCGGTGGCAGAGTTGAAAGTAGCGGCAGGGGTAATTACCCATGCTAGTTCTGGGCGTACTACCACCTACGGAAAAGTGGCTACTGCTGCAGCGAAACTGCCACAACCTGACTACAAGAGTATTCAGCTCAAGAATCCAAAAGATTGGAAGATCGCAGGTAAGCCCTTAAAGCGTTTGGATACCCTAGACAAGCTTAACGGCCAGAAGAAATTTGGCTTTGACTTGCAATTGCCCGGCATGCTGCATGCCACGGTGAAAGACTGTCCAGTCTATGGTGGTAAGTTGGTGAGTTTCGATGACGCTAAAGTCAAGACCATGCCTGGTGTGAAGCAGGTGCTTAGAGTGAATGCTACTACGGTGGGTGTGGTTGCTGATACCTGGTGGCGTGCTAAAAAAGCATTGGATGCGCTTCCCATTGTTTGGGATGAAGGTCCTAATGCCAAGGTAAATAGCGCCAGTATTGCTGAGCATTTGAAATCAGGCTTAACATCAGATGATGCATTTGCGGATACCAATACGGGTGATGCGATCAATGCGATTGCTGGGGCCACAAAGAAAATCGAGGCGGTCTATAGTGTGCCGTTCTCGGGTCACGCGATGATGGAACCGATTAATTGTACCGTGAAGCTCTCGGCAGATCGTGCGGAGTTATGGATTCCGTCACAAAATGCGGATGCCTCGATTGCAACGTTGTCCACTGCAACTGGGCTGCCACAAACACAATGTGAAGTTTATATTCAAGACTTGGGCGGCGGCTTTGGCCGACGTGGAGTGCAAGATGTCGTTGGGCAAGCGGTAGCCATTGCTAAAAATTATCCGGGTGTGCCGGTAAAGCTGGCATGGTCGCGGGAAGAAGATCAGTCGCACGACTTCTATCGCCCGATTGCGCAATGTAAATTGTCAGCAGGTGTGGATGCTAATGGTAATTTAGCGGGCATGCACATTCGAGTATCAGGTCAGTCGATTAACGCTTATTTGAATCCGGCTGCCATTATTGGTGGTAAGGATAAACGACAGCTGCAAGGTATGTGGCCAGAGCCGCATGATGCGCAGTTCGGCTATACCCATCCGAATCTGAAGATCGAGTATGCAATGCGTAACACCCACATACCGGTGGGCGCATGGCGCGGTGTGAATACCAATCAAAATGGCATTTTTACCGAATGTTTCATGGATGAGGTAGCGCGATTGGCTGGTAAAGATCCGCTGGCCTTCAGGCGCGCGTTAATGGCTGAGCGGCCTAAGCACCTCGGTGTACTGAACGCCGCTGCCGAGCGAGCCGGATGGGGTAAGCCGCTACCCGCAGGTCGCTTCCGTGGTATTGCGCAGTTCATGGGCTACGCTAGTTATTCAGCCGCTGTTGCCGAGGTATCGGTGAGTGCTAAAGGTGAGGTGAAGGTGCATCGCATGGTGTTTGCATTAGATTGCGGTCATATCGTTAATCCGGATCAAGTGAACTCACAAATTGAAGGCTCAGTTGCCTACGGTATGACGGCTTTACAAAGTGAGGTCTCGGTTGCACAAGGGCGGATTGTTGAAACCAACTTCCATAATTATCGTGTGATGCGTATCGCAGAAATGCCTAAGGTCGAGACCGTATTAGTCCCTACAGGTGATTTCTGGGGTGGTGTGGGTGAACCGACAATTTGCGTTGTAGTGCCAGCCATTATGAATGCGATTCTAGCGGCAACTGGTAAGCCAGTGCGTGCACTACCGCTAGAGAAGCAAGGCTTGAAACTCGTCTAAGGATTGTCAGCGATTGCTACGTGGCTATTGAAAATTGTGTTGTGGGGTGCTGTGATCACACTGTGTGATGCAGCGCCTCCTGACAATCATTCAGCAACAGCCGCATTAACAGCGGCTCATGTTTTGCAAACGGTGCAGGTGACTGGGGATGCGATTGCGATGCCACTAGCAACAAGTAGTGATCCAGCACGCGGCCGCGAGTTGGTGATGGGTCGTGAATCTAACTGTATGCTGTGTCATGCTATTCCTGAGACCGGTGCACAATTTATGGGCAATATCGGCCCCACATTATCAGGCGTTGCGCAGCGTTTGTCGGCAGCACAGATGCGCTTGCGAATTGTAGATCAATCGCGCTTGAACCCGGCTACTGTAATGCCAGCGTATTATCGGACTGAAGGCCTCAGCTTGGTGGCACCCAGTTTTCAGGGTAAACCGGTTTTAAATGCACAGCAAATCGAAGACGTGATTGCCTATTTACAAACCTTAAAGTAAAGCGTTTATGATGAATCGTCGCACATTTTTGAGTTCTGGATTCTGCGCCTTGCCGTGGTGTACGCCAATAGCGTGGGCGCAAACAGAAACAAAACGTGAGCAGTTAATGCGTGAGGTCAGTGGGGGAGCCGTGGTTAATCCGGGGCGAGTGATTGTGGATACTCCAACGCTGGCTGATAACGGTCATTCGATACCAGTGCGGATTACTGTCGAGAGCCCAATGACGCCTGAAGATTACGTGCAGCGGGTGACGATTCTAGCAGAACGTAATCCGCGTCCAATCGTGGCGAGTTTTATGTTTAGCCCTGCCTCAGGGCGGGCCGAGGTGATGACACGCATTCGTTTGGCCGATATTCAAGATGTGGTTGCGGTTGCCCAACTCGCTAATGGCACCTATTGGTATGGACAGACCAAGGTGATTGTTACTGAGTTAGCGTGTTTGGAAGAGGTGCGCTAGAGATGCTGGCGAGAATTCAAGTGCCTAGTCAAGCGCGTCGCGGTGAAGTGATGACGATTCGTATTTCGATTCAACACGCGATGGAGACCGGTTACCGTTTAGATGACTTTGGTCGTGCTTATCCCAAAAATGTGATACACACCCTGAGTTGTCATTACGGGGGCAAGGAAGTGTTTCGCGCTGAGATGGGCTCTGGCATTGCGGCTAATCCTTATTTTGAGTTCTATGTGCTGGCCGATCAAAGTGGGGAGTTGCGCTTTGAATGGCAAGACGATTCTGGTGTAGGTGGTGCAGAGCGCGCGACCGTGCAGGTTGTGACTTGATTCAACCGATGTGGTGGCTGTGGTTCATGAGTATTGGCATATGGTGTGCAGTCACTCCATGGTCGAGTCATAGTGCTGAATCCATACCCCCCATATTCTCCATATCACCACCCGCTTCATCAACGCCACTAGCGCCATTGGGCCGCTCGGGAATCACCTTTGCAAGTCCAGACATTCGTCAACTGCAAGCTGATAATTTTGCCAATCCAGGCATGCTTTGGGTAACACGTGGCGAGACTATATGGCGCACACCTAGCGGCGTGAAAGGCCAGGCCTGTGCCAGCTGTCATCAAGATGCTCAGCAAAGTATGCAAGGCGTGTCAGCGCGTTATCCACGACTCGATACAGGGCGTGGCACCATACTCAATATTGAAGGGCAGATTAATCGCTGTCGCCAAGAACAACAGGCTACTACGCCTTGGGTTTATGAGTCGGCGGATTTATTGGCAATGACTGCCTATTTGAATTACCAATCACGAGGTATGCCAATTGCAGTGACGATTGATACGGATAATCGTACGCAGTGGGAGCGTGGCAAGGCAATCTTTCATCGACGTCAAGGTCAAATGAATTTGGCCTGTGTGCATTGTCATGAACAACTGGTGGGGCGTAAATTATTAACAGACACCTTGAGCGAGGGGCACGGCAATGCATATCCGATTTATCGGCTGGAGTGGCAGACGGTCGGGTCATTGCAAAGACGGCTACGCAGTTGTTTTAACGGCGTGCGTGCTGCAATCCCAGACTATGGGGCCGAGGAGCTCTTGGCGTTAGAGCTCTATCTTGGTTGGCGAAGTAGTGGCCTGACGGTAGAGGCGCCAGGCGTGCGGCGTTAGCGCAGACTTGCGTTAATTGCTTCTAGATGGGCAGTGCCAGGACACAATTCACTCGCGCCAAGTTGATTCAGTGGTGTATCAACTGTGTTCAGGTATTGGTGTAAGTCGGCAGCCTCGGGTGCAAGATAGAGCAGACCGGTGACAATTTCCCCTTCGGCCGCCCGCTCTTGCACGTAGTTCATGGCCTTGATGCGATCGGTAGGGTCGTAATCAGGTGCCAGTTTGCGCATGCGTAAAACGGAACCGTCATGCTGAGTAATATTGATGACTTCTCCAGGAGCGTAGTCGGCGGTAATTTCATCGCGCCCCTCGATGATATCGAGGCGATTCACAGCCGAGTTATGCTCGCGTACATAGTCATAAGACTTGGTAGAGCCTTCGTGGTTATTAAATGCGACACAAGGCGAGATGATGTCAATGAATGAGGGGCCAGGATTTTGGATCGCAGCTTTAATCAAGGGGACTAATTGTTTTTTGTCACCAGAGAACGCGCGCGCGACAAAAGTTGCTTTTAATAATAATGCCATACCGACCAAATCAACTGGTTCATCAGGATTTAAAACTCCGCGCTTTGATTTCGAACCTTTGCTGGCAGTGGCTGAAAATTGACCTTTAGTGAGACCGTAGACACCATTATTTTCAACAATGTATACCATGTTCACACCGCGGCGGATGCAGTGGGCAAACTGCCCCAGACCAATCGATGCCGAGTCGCCATCACCCGATACGCCGAGATAGAGCAATTCGCGATTGGCTAAATTGGCACCAGTTAAAACCGAAGGCATGCGCCCATGAACAGTATTAAATCCGTGCGAATTGCCCAAGAAATAGTCTGGGGTTTTTGAGGAGCAACCAATCCCAGAGAGTTTGGCGACGCGATGAGGCTGAATATCGAGTTCCCAACACGCTTGGATAATTGATGCTGAAATTGAGTCATGGCCACAGCCTGCACACAGCGTAGAGATTTTTCCTTCATAGTCACGGCGTGTGTAACCTGCTTGGTTTTTAACCAGTGATGGATGATGTAATTTGGGTTTGGCAAGATAAGTCATGGCGTGATCTTAGGCTAAGAAGCTTTTTTAAGGGGCACAACAGTGCGTGCTTGTTGGGTGATGCGATCCACAATGAAGCGTGCAGTAATTGGCGTGCCGTCATAGTGCAATAGTGAAATTAATTTCGCAGGATCAAGCTTGGCATCGGTGACTAGCAAGGTTTTGAGTTGCGCATCGCGATTTTGTTCTATGACAAATACTGACGTGTGGGCATTTACAAAGTCGTTCACTGTTTGTGCAAAGGGATAGGCGCGGATGCGTATGGCATTAACTGCTAAACCTTGTGCGGTGAGCACATCAAGTGCCTCTTGCATAGCGGGGCTAGTCGAGCCGTAGTAGATCACCCCAATTTGAGCGCTGGGCGACGTGGTATGTACAACTGGTTGTGGCACCAGTGATTTGGCGGTTTCAAATTTTTGCAGCAAGCGTTGCATATTGTCGATATAGTCAGGGCCAGCCTCAGTGTAGCGAGCATAGCGATCTTTAGTCGTGCCGCGGGTAAAGTAGCCACCTTTGGTTGGGTGAGTGCCAGGGTAGGTGCGATAAGGAATACCATCACCCTCGACATCCAGATAGCGACCAAAGTCTGCACCTTCTTCTAGGCGCTCGTAGGTCATGACTTTGCCACGATCGTATGCTTTGGTTTCATCCCATTTGAAGGGGCGACAGAGTCGCGTGTTCATGCCGATATCTAAGTCTGTCATGACGAATATTGGAGTTTGCAAGCGTTCTGCCAGATCAAACGCAGCGCCACTAAATTCAAAACATTCGGTTGGATCTTCCGGAAATAACAGCACGTGTTTGGTATCGCCATGAGAAGCATAGGCACAGGCGAGCACATCTGATTGCTGAGTACGGGTGGGCATGCCGGTTGAGGGGCCGCCACGCTGCACGTTAATCAGGACTACTGGGATTTCTGCAAAGTAGGCCAAGCCAATGAATTCGGTCATTAAGGAAATACCGGGACCGGAGGTTGCGGTAAACGAACGTGCACCATTCCAGCCCGCACCAATCGCAATACCAATGGATGCGAGTTCATCTTCACCTTGCACAATCGCGTAGCGATGTTTACCGGTTGTCGGCTCTGCGCGGAGTTTCTTGCAGTAGCTCATAAACGCTTCTGCTAAGGATGAGGAGGGAGTGATCGGATACCAAGCGCAGACAGAAGCACCACCGTAGACTGCACCCAAGGCGGCTGCACTGTTGCCGTCAGTGAAAATCTTATTGCCAACATTGTCTGCAGGTTGTAGTCGAATGCCTAAGGGGCAAGGCAGATTTGCTAGCGCATAATCACGGCCTAAATGTAAGGCTTTAACGTTAGAGGCAAGCAGCGCTTCTTTGCCTTTGTATTGTTCGGTGAACAATTGTTCAATAGCGGCAGGGTCGAGTTCAAGTAGTGCCGATAACGCGCCGATGTAAATAATATTTTTAAACAGTTGTCGTTGCCGTGGGTCGGTGTAAGTGGCATTGCAAATATTGGTCAGTGGCATGCCGATGACGGTAATGTCGGGTCGAAACTTGTGTGGTGGCAGCTCTTTAGAATTGTCGTAGAACAAATAGCCACCGGTCTCGATTTCTTTGACATCGGCATCCCAAGTTTGCGGATTCATTGCCACCATCAAATCGACACCGCCACGCCGGCCTTGGTAGCCTTTTTCATTGACGCGAACTTCATACCAAGTGGGCAGACCTTGGATGTTCGATGGAAAAATATTACGTGGGCTCACTGGCACACCCATGCGCAATATAGAGCGCGCAAATAGTTCATTGGCAGAGGCTGAGCCTGAACCGTTGACGTTGGCAAACTTGACTACAAAGTCATTAACCGAAGTGATAGAGGGCGTCATAGAGGTTTCCGTGCAATCCTTAGGCGGCACGCCGAGCGGGTTTGCGACAACCGCTGCCTGCGTGAGTCATTTCTATAAAATATTTTTGCATATCCCAAGCGCCAGTCGGACAGCGCTCTGCACACAGGCCGCAGTGCAGACAGACATCCTCATCTTTAGCCATGATCCGCCCCGTCATCCGTAATGGCTGTGAGATGTAGAGATCTTGATCAGGGTGCAGTGTTGGCGCGGTGAGCTGTTGTCGTAATTCGGTTTCTTCTGCATCGGGAGTAAAGGTAATGCAGTCCATTGGGCAAATGTCGACACAGGCATCACATTCAATACACAACCGTGGCGTGAATACGGTTTGTACATCGCAGTTGAGGCAGCGTTGGGTTTCGGCATAAGCCGTTTTTGCATCAAAGCCTAACTCGACTTCGACTTTAATGTTTTTGAGGGTGAGCTTCTGATCTTGCCACGGCACTTTTTGGCGAAGTGTGGCGGAGATATCGTTGTCATAGCTCCATTCGTGAATACCCATTTTTTGGGAGATGACATTGACGGCGGGTTGCGGTCTATCGTGAAGCTCCTCTTGGTTGAGCATCTTGTCGATAGATACGGCACATTCATGACCGTGCGCCACAGCCCAGATAATATTTTTAGGGCCAAACGCAGCATCACCACCAAAAAACACTTTGGGGTGTGTGGATTGGAAAGTCACTTGATCAACAACTGGCATACCCCACTGATCAAACTCTAGGCCAATATCTCGTTCAATCCAAGGGAAGGCATTTTCTTGACCAATGGCAACTAATACATCATCACACTCGACATAGACATCGGGCTCGCCTGTTGGCTTCAGGCTACGCCGGCCTTTGTCGTCGTAGACGGCCGCTACTTTTTCGAAATACATACCAACCAATTGGCCATTATTGTGGTTAAACGACTTAGGTACTAAGTAATTGAGGAATGGGATGCCTTCTTCAATCGCATCTTCCTTCTCCCAAGGGCTAGCTTTCATCTCATCGTAGCCTGAGCGCACAATAACTTTGACGTCTTCGCCACCCAATCGTTTTGCAGAGCGACAGCAATCCATCGCTGTGTTGCCGCCACCGAGCACAATCACTCGCTTGCCAATGCTGGTAATATGACCAAAGGACACACTCGAGAGCCAGTCGATACCGATATGGATATGCTTAGCAGCTTCAGTGCGGCCAGGAGCTTCTAGATCGCGACCTCGGGGAGCGCCGGTGCCAACCACCACTGCGTCATAGCCTTGGTCGAGAATGTGCTTGAGACTTTCTACACGCTGACCGGCACGTAATTCGATATTACCAATGCCGGTGATAAAGCCGACCTCTTCGTCAATGACTGCTTCGGGTAAACGGAAGCGTGGCACTTGGGTGCGCATGAAGCCGCCCGCTTTAGGGTCGGATTCGAAGAGCGTAATCGAGTAGCCCAGTGGCGCGAGATCGCGCGCCACGGTGAGTGATGCAGGTCCAGCACCAATACAAGCAATTCGTTTGCCATTGCTCTTGGTTGGGGCCTTTGGCAGTAGTGCGGTGATATCGTCTTTGTTATCTGCAGCGACTCGTTTTAAGCGGCAAATCGCTACGGGTTCTGGTTGCGAACCTTCACCATGGGCCACTGGTTTGCGAATCTCGACATTACCTTCTTCGACTCGCCCGCGACGGCAAGCTGGCTCGCAGGGGCGATCGCAAGTGCGGCCTAGAATTCCAGGAAATACATTGGATTGCCAATTCACCATGTAGGCTGCGCTGTAACGGCCTGCCGCAATTAGTCGGATATATTCTGGAACAGGGGTGTGCGCTGGGCAGGCCCACTGACAATCGACAACTTTATGAAAGTAGTCGGGGTTGGAGATTTCGGTTGGTTTCAAAAACACTCCTCAGCGTATGCGCAGATGCCAATGTTAATGTGGATTCAGGAAAGTTGGCTTGGTTGTTATTATGCCCACAGTAGAACCAATTGCGATTGCACTGGGACCGTTTTTAAAGTGTTATAAATTCTACCTCTTTGATGTTCGGGTGGCCAGTCCGTCCGTCGCAGCACCGCTGCTATGAATAAAGCGATCTACACTCATTTTTTAGTCACTGTTTTGGGCATGAACAGATCAGTAATCGATCCTTCGGCGATTTCAGCGGCAAAAAATAGGGTTTCAGATAAGGTGGGGTGGGGGTGTATGGTTAAGCCAATGTCGCCGGCATCCGCGCCCATTTCTAGGGCTAGGACCGCCTCCGCAATCAGCTCTCCGGCATTTACCCCTGCGATCGCCACGCCCAACAGGCGGCGGGTCTTCTTGTCAAACAGGGCTTTGGTCATCCCCTCTTCGCGTCCCGTGGCTAGGGCGCGGCCACTGGCAGCCCACGGAAATATAGCTTTGTCGTATTCGATACCTTGGGCTTGGGCTTGGGTCTCCGTTAAACCCATCCAAGCAATCTCTGGGTCGGTATAAGCCACCGATGGAATGGTGCGTGCATCAAAAAAGGCGTTGTGACCGGCAATGACTTCGGCAGCGAGCTTGCCCTCGTGGGTCGCTTTGTGGGCAAGCATGGGTTCGCCGCAGATATCACCAATCGCGAAAATATGAGGGACATTAGTACGTTGTTGGCGATCGACAGGGATAAAGCCACGTTCATTGACCTGCAGGCCGGCGCGAGCCGCATCTAGTAGGTGGCCATTCGGACGTCGTCCAACAGCGACCAAGACCGCATCGTAGGTCGAGGTGTTAGTGCCTTGCGGGCCTTCACAGGTGACCGCTAGACCGGCTTTAGCTGGGGTGATTTTTGTCACTTTGGTCTTGAGAAGGATCTGCGCGTAGCGCTTTTCGATACGCTTTGAGAGCACTCGCACGATGTCGCGATCTGCACCGGGGATGAGGCCATCCATAAGCTCTACTACGGTGATATTGCTACCCAAAGCATCATACACGGTGGCCATTTCTAAGCCGATAATGCCGCCGCCAATAATTAGTAAGTTTTTGGGGATATTGTTGAGTTGGAGGGCTCCGGTAGAGTCAATAAGGCGCGGATCGTCATAGGGGAAGCCTGGCACTTTGGCTACAGCTGAACCGGCTGCAATAATGCACTGTTCAAAGGCGACTGTTTTGACACCGTCGGCGGTGTTCACACTCACGGTATGCGCTGAAGTGAACTGGGCAACGCCAGTAAGTACACTGACTTTGCGCTGTTTGGCCAGACCGCTTAAGCCTTTAGTGAGCTTGCTGATAATGCCATCTTTCCAGTTACGCAAGCCGTCGATATCAATCTGTGGGGCGGCGAAGCGAATACCAGTTGGGGCAGCCTCTGCGGCATCGGTGATGACCTTGGCTGAGTGGAGTAGTGCCTTGGAGGGAATGCAGCCGACATTGAGACACACACCGCCGAGCCGCTCAAAGCGCTCGATGATCATGGTTTTTTTGCCTAAGTCAGCCGAGCGAAAGGCTGCGGTATAGCCACCGGGGCCGCCGCCAATGACCAGCACTTCGGTGTGCAGATCTGCTACGGGTAGCGGTTGTGGGCTAGGGCTTGTGGCCGTATTGGCTGTATGAGCGGTACTAGTGGGTGCGGGCTTAGGGTTGTTTGTAACTGCGGTTGCAGCTGGGGTGGCTGCCGGTGCTGAGGCGCTGTTTGAATTGGCGGAGGTGTTTAAGGTGGCGCTGGTCGTGGCGTTCTCAGCGCTAGTATCAAGGGTCAGAATCAAAGAGCCTGCCGACACCTTGTCGCCCGGTTTGAGGTGGAGGGCAGTCACTACCCCTGCCGCTGGCGAGGGGATATCCATTGTTGCTTTGTCCGACTCCAGGGTAATGAGCGAGTCTTCAGGACGCACAGTGCTACCAGGCGCGACTAAGATTTCAATGACAGCAATATTTTGGAATTCGCCAATACTCGGAACATAGACTGGGGTTGTGGTCGCCATAGTTTAAATTTTTCTTTAAAATCAATTAGTTATGTTTTTTATAGGAGTTAATTTTTGCTTAGGTTCGGATATGGCCTGAGCCGTAGACCACATATTTTAGGGAGGTGAGACCCTCTAGTCCGACTGGGCCGCGGGCGTGTAATTTATCGGTGGAGATACCAATTTCTGCCCCTAGGCCATATTCAAAACCATCGGCAAAGCGAGTTGAGGCATTCACCATCACCGAGCTGGAGTCGACTTCGCGTACAAAGCGGTGGGCGCGACTGATGTTTTCAGTGACGATAGCATCGGTATGTTGTGAGCCGTATTGGGTGATGTGTGCGATCGCTGCATCCATATCGGCCACCACACGAATGGCGAGAATCGCGTCTAGGTATTCGGTGTACCAGTCTTGTTCAGTTGCGGGCACGATGTCACTAACGATGTGACGGGAGGCCTCATCGCCTCGTAGCTGAATATTTTTTTGGCGATAAATCGCACATAAGGGGGGCAATATGCGGGCGGCAATTTGTTCAGCGACTAAGAGGGTTTCCATGGTGTTACAGGTGCCTAGGCGTTGGGTTTTGGCATTGTCTGCAATCCGTAAGGCCTTGTCGAAGTCGGCCGCGTCGTCAATATACACGTGGCATACCCCATCCAAATGTTTGATCATCGGGATGGTGGCCTCTTGCGTGAGGCGTTCGATTAAGCTTTTGCCGCCACGCGGCACCAGAATATCGACAAATTCACGCATGGTGATTAGTGCACCAACTGCGCTGCGATCGGTAGTCGCAATCACTTGCACGGCATTAGGTGGTAATCCCGCTGCGGCTAATCCATGTTGAACGCAAGCGGCGATTGCTTGGTTGGAGTGTAGGGCTTCAGAACCGCCCCGCAGAATAGTGGCATTGCCTGACTTTAGGCATAAACCCGCTGCATCGGCGGTGACGTTGGGGCGTGATTCGTAGATGATCCCGACCACGCCTAGAGGCACGCGCATCTGGCCGACTTGGATGCCGGAGGGGCGGTATTTAAGCCCATTGACTTCGCCAATGGGGTCGGGCAGGGCGGCGATTTGGCGCAGTCCTTCGGCCATAGCGGCGATCCGTGCCGGGGTTAAGGTGAGTCTATCAAGGGCGGCCGCATCAAGACCTTGAGCAGCAGCGGCAGCCAGATCACGTGCGTTCTCGGCGCTTAAGATGCCCGCGGTCTGCTCAATGCGGTGGGCAATGGCCTGCAGTGCGGTGTTCTTGGCTGCGGTGGGAGCGGTGGCCATCAGGCGGGCGGCTTGCTGTGCGCCACGTCCAATGTCTTGCATATAGTTTTGGATGTCCATAAATGAATTCTAGCAGGTGAGTTGTTACTGTTGCGTAGAGCAGGTCAATATTATTGATTTGTGTGCGTTAGGGTTACCGAACTGTTGACGGTGCTTTAATCATTGACTGTGCATGTCATCAGACCATCAGTGATACCTTCAGTATGACGAGTAAATCACTGAGGGTCGACTAAAACAAGGCATGCGGCTGCACAAACGCTTGTGCTATGTGGTTAGTGTTATATGGAGTGTTACGAGTGTTAGGGCTGCGGGCAAACCGTTCCAGCAATTGTAGCAGTTCGTCCCAAACATCTCCGCTCTGTAGACCTTTAATGATTTGATCGATGCGCGCCGCATGACGCAAGGCAGCATGGGTTTGTGCCAATGTGATGCGGCGGATATTATTTTGTATTAAGTTTTGTTGGAGCGGAGCGAAAATACGGGCCTCGCGCAACGCGCCCGCGACTGGGCGACCGGCTTGCAAAGCGGTGAGCACTTTGGCCAGATTGCGAATTTGTTCGGTTAATGCCCAGAGCGCTAAGGGTGTGGGCGCGCCTTCACCGCGCAGCCCATCGATATGCCGCACCATCCGTAGGCGATCGCCTTCCAGTAAAACCCCGCCCAGATCTAGCACTTCGTGTCGGGCAACATCGATCACCGCTTCCTGTACGGCGCTGAGCGGAATTTTTCCTGGCGGTAGGAGTAAGGCCAGTTTCTGCACTTCTTGATGGGCGGCCATCAAGTTACCTTCGACCCGATCGGCAATAAAAGCTAAGGTATCGGAGTCGGCTTCTTGTTGTTGGGCGCGCAACCGAGCCGCAATCCACTGCGCAAGGGCTGTGCGGTGCACTACCGTCGCTTCAACGCCAATGCCTGCTTCGAGCAGGGCTAAAAACCAAGCCGTTTTTTTGCCGCGCCAATCGAGTTCGGCAATATGAATCAGGGTGACGGTATCGGGGGGGAGATCTTTACAGAAGCGCTGTAGCGCCTCGCCGCCTTCTTTGCCTGGCTTACCATTATTGATCCGTAATTCCAGCAGTTTTCGCGAGGCGAATAGCGATGTCGCAGAACTGGCATAGGCTAAGTTTGCCCAGTCAAATCCAGGCTCGGCGAAGAATAATTCGCGCTCCAGATAGCCTTCGGCTCGCGCTTTGTCGCGAATCAGACTGCTGGCCTCCAGCGCTAGTAGCGGCTCATCACCATAAACGATATAGAGTGGTTGCACGCCGTGTTGCAAATGCTTAGCGAGTTGTTCGCTAGAAATTTTTTGAGCAGAGGGACGTGCAGCCATTGCTAACTCGGAGATTTGGTTGGTGCGATTGTGGTTGGCCGCAGAATTTGCAAGCGCCGCACTAATTGTTGGATGGCATCGTTTTGCATGTCGCGATACAGCATATTCTCTTCAGACTCTTTGGCAAGCGTGTTTTGATCGCTATAGGTCAGTTCGCGATTGAGCGCAATTTCGGTAGCCGGAGCAACTTCGAGCCCCGCTTGGTCGGTAATGCGGTAACTCATGCGGTAGCGTAATTGAAACTCACGTACGCGCCCGACGTTAGTCAGTGTCAGAATGCTCTTCTCGCGTAGTTCACTGATGAGTATTACGCTCGCAACTGCAGATTTGGGATCGTTAACGATGCGGGTGGTGCTACCACTTGCGATTGCGCGTCTGAGAAGCAAATTAAACTGCGAGGTCTCGGGTGCTTGAATGTAGATGGTCTCAAACGGTAAGCTCGCCGTACCGCGCAGCGCAAAACCACAGCCGGCGATTAGCACGCTGATCAACATACAGAGTATGGTTTGGAGGGGGCGCTTTGGCATGCTTAAGCTTCGCTGGGGCTAGTGTTCATCCGTACCACAACATTGACGAGTCGGCCTGGCACCACAATCACTTTTTGCACTGGCTGATGAGCAATGTGTCGCACCATATCAGGATGTGCCAAGGCCATTGCTTCTATGTCGGGTTTGCTGATAGCGACCGGAGCACGCAGAGAGCCACGTTTTTTGCCATTAATTTGCAATATCCATTCAATTTCATTTTCAACTAAGGCGGCAGCATCCGGCTCCGGCCAGGGCGCGCTCAGTATGTCAATGCCGTAGCCTAGATCCTGCCACAGTTGATGTGTGATATGTGGCGTAATGGGTGAGAGTACGCGCAGTAGAATTGATAAGCCCTCGTGCAACACACTATGTGCGCTTGGATCGTTAGCCGTTTTGAGCACCGACTCCAAGGTGTTAAGCATTTTCATGGTTGCTGAGGCTACGGTATTGAATTGATGGCGACCTAAATCGTAATTGGCTTGTTTTAGTAGGGCGTGGATGTCGCGGCGTACACTCACCAGTGCGCTGGGGAGTTGGGCAATTGGTGCTGGTAATGAAGGCGCTGTGGGCGCGCGTTGGGCAGTATCGTAGCCTAGCGTCCAGACTCGCTTGAGAAAGCGGGCAGCACCTTCGACGCTCGCATCTGACCATTCAAGGGTTTGTTCAGGTGGGGCGGTAAACATCATGTAGAAGCGGGCAATGTCAGCACCGTAATCTTCCATTAAGGCTTGTGGATCTACGCCGTTATTTTTGGATTTAGACATAGTGCCAATGCCGCCAGATTCAACCGGCTCACCGTCACTGCGCAAAATCGCAGTGCTGGGGTTGCCCTGGTCATCAAGGGTGATCTCTATGTCGCTCGGGTTAAAGTAGAGGACGCGACCACTGGCAGGTTTGCGAAAGTAGATGCTATTGAGCACCATGCCTTGGGTGAGTAAGTTACGAAACGGCTCAGCGGCCTTAATTAGACCGAGGTCACGCATGACCTTGCTCCAGAAGCGCGAATACAGTAGGTGCAAGATAGCGTGTTCGATGCCGCCGATATATTGGTCGGCAGGCAACCAGTAATTGACACGCTCGTCGACCATAGCGTTGCTGTTGTCTGCACAGGCATAGCGTAAGAAATACCATGAGGAGTCAACAAAGGTATCCATGGTGTCGGTCTCACGGCGCGCTGCTTGACCGCATTGGGGGCATGCGCAATTTACAAAGTCAGCGCGCTTATTGAGCGGGTTACCGCTACCGTCTGGCACGCAGTCCTCGGGCAATACAACGGGCAATTGATCATCTGGTACGGGTACATCGCCGCAGCTGGGGCAGTGAATGATGGGGATGGGACAGCCCCAGTAGCGTTGACGGGAAATGCCCCAGTCGCGTAGGCGAAACAGCACCTGTTTTTCGCCTAAGTTCTGCGCGGCTAAGTCCTTGGCCACCGCATCGACTGCTGCTTGATAATCCAGACCGTTGTAGGCGCCGGAGTCTATGCAGTGACCAATCGTTTTGTCGGCATACCAATCGGCCCAACTCTGGCTCGAAAAAGTGCGCTCCTCTACCCCAATCACTGGAATAATCGGTAATTGGTAGTGTTTAGCAAAGTGGAAATCGCGCTCATCGTGAGCTGGCACGGCCATGACCGCCCCCTCGCCATAACCCATGAGTACATAGTTACCCACCCACACGGGAATTGCTGCACCCGTTAAGGGGTGCTGCACTTCAATACCGGTAGGCATACCCTTTTTTTCCATAGTGGATAAGTCCGCCTCCATGACTGAGCCGCTACGGCACTCGGCGATAAATGCGGCGAGTTGCGGATTATTGCGTGCCGCTGCAGTGGCTAGCGGATGCTCTGCAGCGACTGCTACAAAGGTCACGCCCATGATGGTGTCAGCACGGGTGGTAAATACCCAGAGTTTGTCGGAGTTGCCTTCATAGGTGTATGGGAAGGCGAAGCGCACGCCATAGCTCTTGCCAATCCAGTTTGCTTGCATGGCTTTCACGCGCTCTGGCCAGCCCGATAAATCATCTAGGGCTTCTAGGAGTTCGTCACCATAGCGGGTGATAGCCAAGTAGTACATGGGGATTTCACGTTTTTCAACCACTGCGCCAGTACGCCAGCCTTTGCCATCGATGACTTGCTCGTTAGCCAGCACGGTTTGGTCGACAGGATCCCAGTTGACGCTGCCAGTTTTTTTGTAAGCGATACCGCTTTTCAATAATCGTAGAAAGAGCCATTGATTCCAGCGGTAGTAGTCGGGCTTGCAGGTCGCCAGTTCACGACTCCAGTCGATGGCGAAACCGAGGGCGCGTAGTTGCTTGCGCATATAGGCAATATTGTCATAGGTCCATTGTGCAGGGGGCACGCCGTTAGCCATGGCGGCGTTCTCAGCAGGCAAGCCAAATGCGTCCCACCCCATGGGTTGCAAGACGTTGTAGCCGCGCATCCGATGATAGCGAGTCAGGACATCGCCAATGGTGTAGTTGCGGACATGTCCCATATGCAGCTTACCCGATGGGTAGGGAAACATGGATAGGCAATAATATTTGGGTTTGTCGCTCACTTCGTTGGCGATAAAGGCCTGGGTCTCTTCCCAGTATTGCTGAGCATCGCGTTCGATGACTTGGGGGTTGTATTTTTGCTGCATGATGCCTATGACAGAGTGTGGGGTTAATCTATGTGAAGGACTATGGAAGTCTTAGTGGTAATGGTGGTAATGGTGTTAAAGGTAATAAAGGTGGTAGTAAGGGTAGTAGCAGTGCAGTAATAAGGACAGTAGTCGACCTAGTGTAGATGGCATGGTGTGGATGCGGACTGTATACAGTATAGATTATATCCGACACCGCACACGCTACGGAATTTGCCGAAATCCAAGCCAGGTTTGGGCGGTTTTAGGGCAAGCCAAGCGCTGCAGTGCTGGTGCAGGCGTATATAATGCGCCACTACCTTGAATGTGAACCCTATGACCCCTGCCTTCCTCTCTGGTTTGAACCCCCCGCAACTCGAAGCGGTGACGCTGCCCCATCAATCGGCGTTGATTCTGGCGGGCGCCGGTAGCGGCAAGACGCGGGTATTGACCACCCGCATGGCTTGGCTGATCCAAACCGGTCAAATTGGCCCTATGGGGTTGTTAGCAGTAACCTTTACCAATAAGGCTGCTAAGGAAATGCTCATGCGTATGAGTGCGATGTTACCGATTAATACGCGCGGGATGTGGGTGGGTACTTTTCACGGTTTATGTAATCGATTATTGCGCGCGCATTATCGCGAAGCGGGGCTGCCGCAGTTGTTTCAGATTCTGGATACCCAAGATCAGCTGGCTTTGATTAAGCGTTTAATGAAGCGTATGTGTTTGGATGATGAGCGGTATCCGCCGCGCCAAGTGCAGTGGTTTATTGCGGCTAGCAAAGAAGAGGGTAAGCGTGCCAATGGAGTCGAGCCGCACGATGATTTCTCACGTCGCATGGTGCCGGTTTATGCCGAGTATGACCTGCAATGTCAGCGCGAAGGAGTGGTGGATTTTGCTGAGTTATTACTACGCTGCTATGAGTTATTGGCCCGTAACACGGTGTTGCGTGAACATTACGCGAGTCGCTTCCAACACATTTTAGTGGATGAGTTTCAAGACACTAATCGTTTGCAATACCGGTGGTTGCAATTACTGGCCGGTCAACACAATGCAATTTTTGCAGTCGGGGATGACGACCAGTCCATTTATGGTTGGCGCGGCGCTTCCACCGCCAATATGCAAGATCTACAACGTGACTTTCATGTTCAGAGAGTGATTAAGTTAGAGCAGAACTATCGCTCCCACGGCAATATCTTGGATGCCGCTAATGCGCTAATTAGCCATAATCGTAAACGCTTGGGCAAGCAGTTATGGACCGCAGATGACAAGGGTGAATTATTGCGGGTCTATGAGGCATCGTCTGATTTCGAAGAGGCTGCCTATGTCGTATCTGAAGTGCGGCACTTGCGTAATGATGGAGTGTCACTGAGTGATGTGGCTGTGTTGTATCGGGCTAATGCGCAATCGCGGGTGATTGAGCACGCTTTATTTACCGCTGGTATTCCTTATCGTGTCTATGGTGGCCTACGCTTCTTTGAGCGCCAGGAGATTAAGCATGCGTTGGCTTATTTACGATTAATCAACAATGCCGAAGATGATGGTGCTTTGTTGAGAATTATTAATTTCCCGACGCGGGGTATTGGCAATCGCAGTCTGGAGCATTTGCAATTGGCGGCACGCACTGCAGGTATCAGTTTGTGGGCGGCGGCTTGCGCCAATACCCTCTCGGGTAAGGCAGCGAGCAGCATTGCGAGCTTTATTCATTTGATCGAGGCGATGCGTGATGCGACCGCTGATTTGCCACTGCCGGAGGCGATTGCCCATGTGATTTCGCATAGCGGGCTGCACGCGCATTACCAGCAAGAGAAAGAGGGCGCAGATCGACTAGAGAACTTAGACGAGTTGGTGAATGCCGCTGCAGTGTTTGTCGATGAGCGCAGCACTCGTCTGCCCGCCGAGGGTATGCCTGACGAGGAGGAGATGAGCGAGCTTGCCGCATTCTTAAGTCATGCTGCACTCGAAGCGGGCGAGCATCAGGCGCTAGCCGGTGCAGACGCCTTGCAGCTGATGACAGTGCATTCGGCCAAGGGTTTAGAGTTTCATGCGGTATTTGTGATGGGGCTAGAGGAAGGTTTGTTTCCCCACGAAAATAGTATTGCCGAGGGTGATGGCGTGGAAGAGGAGCGGCGTTTAATGTATGTAGCCGTGACCCGAGCACGCCGTCGCTTATATCTACTGTTGGCGCAAACGCGCATGTTGCACGGCCAAACTCGATATAACTTACCCTCGCGTTTTTTCCAAGAGTTGCCTGAGGCTTTATTGCAACGCGTGAATGTGCCGCGGGCGACTGCGGCGGCCGGCGGTGCAGCTTATTCCCAACCGGTGCCACCGCGGTATGCACGTGGGGCAAGTGCGGCAAGTGCGGCGGCTACAGGTGGATTGGTGGCTCGAGACGCCTTGTGGCGCATGGGTCAGGCGGTCAGCCATGCCAAGTTTGGGGCAGGGGTGATTGTGCATGCCGAAGGCGTGGGTGCAGATGCTCGAGTGCAGGTCAATTTCAAGGACGGTGGGCTTAAGTGGCTGATGCTGGAATACGCAAAGCTCACTGCGATATGATTAAAAAACAATAAAATCAATTAGTTATCTATTTTCTGGGGGGTCTGATGGCGGGCTGGTGTCCTTTGTCAGCTCGACTGCTACTTCGGGAAAAATATCTAGATAGCTGGCATAGATTGAGCACACCAGAACCGGTAGCAGGACAAAAAATCCAAGACCCAAGGGAATAGTCGCAATGACGATCAACAGCATAGCGGCACAACTATAGACGATCATCGGTAGGGAGTTACGCAGGCAAGCCAGTAGCGACCATTTGAGCGCAGCAAGTGGCGGGATATTCTTAAAAATCACCAGTAGTGGCGCAAACCAGGTTGCTAAAAGGATGGGGAGCAGTGCGAGACAGCCTAATATAGCGTGCGGTAGGGCGGCGCGCTTGAGGGTTTCGTCATCTGGTTTGTTGAGGAAGTTGGTGAGTGAAGGGTCATTAATCAGACTGATGATGACGATATTACTAATGAGTGAGATCCCGCCCAGGGTCATTAGTGCATGGGCATGGGTGTGAAAGGGCGCGAAGAGTTGGCGAAAGCTCGGCTCTTGGTCGCGAGCCGTGCTTTGACAGGCTAGCATTAAGCCGCCAAAAAACAGGGGTGAGAGCAGACTAAAGATAAATGGTCCGACTACCGGAACGATCAGTGCAACGCTCCAGATCAATGCCATGACGATAATCAACGCAATCCAAGTCAGCGGTTGCTTACGGAAGATGCGAAAGCCTTCAGCAAGCCAATGCCAGCCACGAATGGCGGCGACGCTGTGAATATCCATGATCTAGAGTACGCCTAAAAGGGTGGGTTAATGCGAAAGCATTATAGGCGTTGCTGAGTCGGAATGTTAAGTCTTGTGATGGTTTAGCGTAAAAATAATCGCGATGACGGGAATGCAATTTATTGCGGCAAGGGTGGACAGTAGTCGCGTCGCAGTTGCAAGATATTGGCGAAATGTCCAGGGTCTTTGGCATGAGTCAGGGCGCCGGCGCGTGGCAGGTGCAGATCATAGAGGCGCGAGACCCAGAAGCGCAGTGCCGCGGCGCGCAGTAGCGCTGGCCAAGCGAGATATTCGCTGGCTATAAACGGCCGCTCAGAGTGATAGCTTGTGATAAACGCTTGGTAGCGCGCCGGATCTAGTGCGCCGTTGGTATCGATACACCAGTCATTTACAGCAATGGCGACGTCATAGAGCCAAGCGCCGGTGCAGGCGAAATAGAAATCGATAATGCCTGCGACCTGGTCGCCCTCAAGTAGCACATTGTCACGAAACAGGTCGGCATGAATCGCGCCCTGCGGCAAATGTTGCTGTTGAACGCCATCTTGATATTGAATTTCGGCGCGTAGTGTGGCGGCATCCGCAGTTGATAAGAAAGGCAGTAGGTTGGGGAGCACCGTATGCCACCAGGTGTGCGCTCGTGGATTAGGCATAGTCGCCGGATAGCTGTGACCGGCCAGATGCAAGTGCGCTAAGGCCGCCCCCACGGCCGCGCATTGTGGGCTTGAGGGGTGGCTGACGTCGGCGCCGCTCAGGCGCGCGACTAGGGCTGCTGGCTTTTGATGGAGCGTGCCCAAATAGGCGCCAGTACGGTTGGCAATGGGGCGTGCGCTTGGCACGCCGTGTTGCGCAAGATGCGCCATCAGATTCAGGTAGAACGGTAATTCGCTAGCGCTCAGTTTCTCGAACAAGGTTAAGACGAATTGACCTTGAGTGGTGGAGGCGAAGTAATTGGTGTTTTCGATGCCGCTGGCAATGCCGCGTAAGTCGGTGAGTGTGCCGACATCATAATCAGCGAGCCAAGTGGCCAGCGCTTGGTGGGTAACGGTAGTAAATACGGACATTGCGGATAATGAGCTAGGTTCAGTGAGAGGCGTTCAATGGGGATTACGCAGGCTAAATCGCGTCTAAAAGGTGTGAATGATCCACATGGGTGGGCGTAGTGGGCTACCAGGCCCATTTTGTCTAGAAAAGTTGCCATCGCCCATGTCGTCGATCATAAAATAAGGGGTGCCTCCTGGTGGTGTGACCTTAATCATGAACAGTTTGCCACCAATTCGATATTCTTCGACCGTATCGGCGCCGCGTTTGACAATAGTCACTTCTGGCTCCTGGGAGGAGTCGAGCTCAAAGCCTGGAGGGGGCGGCGGGGGCTCAATCCCGGGTCGAGTTGTGGTGCCTTGTTGAGCGCTGGCGACACATACCCACAATAGGGTGCATAGGCCTAGCAGGAGAGACCAGCTCGGGCGCGAACTAGGCAATTGTTGGTGGGATAGTTGTGGGGGGGCTGGGGGGTGCAGCGCGGTGGACGGCGGACTATGCGGCATGTTGAGGCTCCTCTAAGCGTGCATTATCCGATGTTCTGCGACTGAATGAAAGGCGAGTCGGGGGTGAGTCTGCGATAATTCGGCAAGGCGCAAGCCCGCTAATGCTAAATTTACCCCTAACCCTGGCATGCAGATGCTATAGGGGCAAAATTTGCAAATCAATCGCAGTTCTATAAAGGATGGTCCGCAGGCAAGGGATGTATACACGACATGGATACACTATTACTGGTTGATGGTTCCTCTTATTTATATCGGGCTTTTCATGCGATGCCCGATTTACGCAACAGCGCGGGAGAGCCGACGGGGGCAATTTATGGCGTGGTGAATATGTTGCGACGTCTGCACAAAGACGTCCCGGCGACTTACAGTGCGTGTATTTTTGATGCCAAAGGCAAGACCTTTCGCGACGACTTATATCCCCAATACAAGGCGCAACGGGCGGCGATGCCCGATGATTTGGTATTGCAAATTGCACCGCTGAAGGCGGCAATTGCTGCTGCGGGTTGGCCGATGCTTGAGGTGGCGGGTGTAGAGGCTGATGATGTGATTGGCACTTTAGCGCGCGCTGCAGAGGCGGCAGGTTTGCGGGTGGTGATTTCAACTGGCGACAAAGATATTGCGCAGTTAGTGACGGCCCAGGTCAGCTTGGTCAATACCATGACCAATGAGATATTGGATGTTGCCGGGGTCGAGCGCAAGTTTGGCATCCCGCCCGAGCGTATCGTCGACTACCTCACCTTAATTGGCGACACAGTAGATAATGTACCTGGAGTGGCTAAGGTTGGACCCAAGACCGCGCTCAAATGGTTGCATCAATACGGCACTTTGGATGCAGTAATTCAGCACGCCCAAGATATTGGTGGGGTGGTTGGCGAGAATTTACGCAATAGCTTGGATTGGTTGCCGCAAGCACGCACGTTGTTGACTATACGTTGTGATGTGCCCTTACCTTTAGCGATCCCTGATTTGCTGCCCCAACCGCAAAACATTGCAGAATTGGCTGCATTATTTACGCGCTTTGACTTTAAAACCTGGCGTCGAGAGCTAGAAGGGGCGGCAACTGTAGTTGAGACCGCTGAGTCGTCTGCAATGGTGGCACCGGTGATCGAGTATCCACGTCATTACGAGACGATCACCACGATGGCAGCCTTAGCGTTATTGATGGCGCGTATCTATCAAGCGCCTTTGGTTGCTGTGGATACCGAAACCACCAGCTTAATCCCGATGACGGCACAGTTGGTGGGCGTTTCAGTTGCGGTTGCGCCCGGTGAGGCCGCTTATATACCAGTTGGTCATATTTATGCGGGTGCGCCGGCGCAGCTGCCGGTCGCTGAGGTGTTGTCTGTGCTTAAGCCTTGGCTAGAGGATTCGCAGTACTTAAAGTTAGGCCAGCACTTTAAATATGATATGCATGTGTTTGCCAATTATGGTGTGTCGGTGGCCGGGCTGGCGCATGATACGTTGTTGGAGTCTTACGTGCTAGAGAGCCATCAGCGGCACGACATGGATTCCATGGCGAAAAGACTTTTGTCTATAAAAACAATTAGTTATGACGATGTCACGGGCACAGGTGCAAAGCGCATCGGGTTCCAGCAAGTTGGAGTTGAGCAGGCTGCTGAATATGCTGCTGAGGACGCGGACATCACCTTACAGTTGCACCAGGTCATGCAGCCACGGCTCGCGAGTGACGCCCAACTGACGCATATTTACACCGCTATCGAAATGCCCGCAGTCCAGGTGCTCTATACCATGGAGCGTAATGGCGTCTTGTTAAACGAGCCCTTGTTGGCCGAGTTATCAGCGGCGTTTGGCGGCAAAATGATTGAGATCGAGGCGCGCGCCCATTCGCTTGCCGGTCAGCCCTTTAATTTGTCCTCGCCTAAGCAAATTCAGGAAATATTATTCGATCAGCAAGGATTGAAGCCGGTGAAGAAAACGCCCACCGGTGCGCCATCGACGGACGAGGAGTCTTTAGCGGAGTTAGCGCTAGACCATCCTTTGCCACAGTTGATTTTGGAATACCGGGGTCTTGCAAAACTCAAATCAACTTACACGGATAAGTTGCCAAGCATGGTAAACCGACAGACCGGGCGCGTGCATACCAGCTACGGCCAAGCGACGGCAGTGACTGGGCGCCTAGCTAGTAGCGAGCCTAATTTACAAAACATTCCGATACGTACGGCTGAGGGGCGGCGGATTCGTGAGGCGTTTATCGCACCTGCTGGTGCGTTGATTGTGTCGGCAGACTATTCACAGATTGAGTTACGGATCATGGCGCATATCTCGCGTGATGAGAATTTACTGCGCGCTTTTGCTGCCGGTGAGGATATCCATCGCGCTACAGCAGCCGAGATTTTTGGGATTGCGCCTGATGCGGTTGATAGTGAACAGCGGCGCTACGCGAAAGTGATTAATTTTGGTTTGATCTATGGCATGTCGGCCTTCGGTTTGGCGCGTCAACTGAACCTCGAGCGCGCTGCTGCTCAGCAATACATGGATCGTTACTTTCAGCGTTACCCTGGGGTGGCCGAGTATATGAGAGTGACCCGCGAGCAGGCGCGCGAGCAAGGTTATGTCGAGACCGTCTTTGGTCGTCGCTTGTGGTTGCCAGAGATTCGTAGCAGTAATGCGGCGCGGCGCCAAGGTGCAGAGCGGGCAGCGATTAACGCGCCCATGCAAGGCACTGCGGCAGATCTGATCAAGCTCGCAATGGTGGCGGTTCAGCAGTGGCTAGAGCAGGAGCGCATGCAATCGATCATGATTATGCAGGTGCATGATGAATTGGTATTAGAGGTGCCTCAAGCAGAGTTAGCGACAGTGCAAGCTGGCTTACACCGATTAATGACTGGGGTTGCTAGCTTGGCTGTGCCCTTATTGGTTGAGATTGGCCTGGGGGCGAATTGGGATGAGGCACACTAAGGTACTTTATAAAGCGTGCTGAGATACTGAGGTCTTATCCGTAGAGCCGTAGTCGTATCCCGCAATTGCTACCCAGCTCAAAGCCGTTTAGGCTAGCCAAAAGCCCGCAGTGCTCACATAATCAGTGGGTAGATGTTGTTCTATATAAATAACTATATGATTTTTAAAGAGATTATTTTTAACCGGTTGATGTTTAATGATCTGTAGAAAACCCATGGAGGAGTAGAGATGCTGAATCTAAAGCGGTTGTTGAGTGTGGTTGGTAGCCTTGTATGCGTAAGCGCAAGTCAGTGGGCGCTAGCCGCTGACCAGTGGCCTACCCGTACGATTCGTTGGATTGTGCCGTATACCCCAGCCGGTACTACTGACATTTTGGCGCGGATTATGGCGCAGCGCTTGGGCGAGCGTCTGGGACAAACTGTGGTGATTGAGAACCGACCAGGTGCGGGGAATAATATTGGTACTGAGGCAGCTGTGCGCGCCACTCCCGACGGTTATACATGGTTTTTAGTGAATCCAGCGAATGCGATCAATGCCACTTTGTATGCGCAACTATCGTTTAACTTCTTGCGGGATATGGCACCAGTGGCAGGTATTGTGAGGGTGCCTAATGTTATGGTGATGACTAAAAATTTCCCAGCAAAAACGGTTGCAGAATTTATTACCTATGCCAAAGCTAATCCGAACAAAGTCAACTGGGCGTCCTCTGGTAGTGGTACCTCAGTGCATTTGTCCGGTGAGTTATTCAAGTCGATGACCAATATTAATATGCTGCATGTGCCTTATAAGGGCGCAGGTCCAGCCTTGGTCGATATGATTTCAGGCCAAATGCATGTCATCTTTGACAATATGCCGTCATCGATTGGTTATATTCGCTCTGGTGAGTTACGCGCCTTGGGCGTGACTACTGCAAAACGCTCACCGGCATTGCCCGATGTGCCTACGGTGATGGAAACTGTGCCTGGTTATGAAGCGAGTGCATGGTTTGGTATGAGTGTGCCCAAAGGCACTCCGGCGGCAATTGTGACGCGTATCAATCGCGAAGTGAACGAGTCCTTGCAAGAGCCTAAAATGTTGCAACGCTTGGCCGACTTAGGTGGTGTGCCTTTGATGGGTACGCCGGCTGAATTTTGGGCTGTGCATCAAATGGAAACAGAGAAGTGGGCTAAGGTTGTTAAATCATCCGGCGCTAAAGTGCAATAAGTCGGTAGATTAGATCAAGTCCAGAACTAGGAGTCATGTGCAGTTTTATAATGGTAGGTTAATCAGTATTATTGGTGTGGTATTGCTCTACGCGGCCTATGCGATTTGGGGCGGGCAAGCGCTTGCCCCAGCCGTGACTGTGGTGACCTTGCAGGGTGAGTCGGTTGCGTTAAGCGACTTACGTGGCAAAGTGGTATTGCTCAACTTTTGGGCGACTGATTGTCCAGGGTGTATCCAAGAAATGCCGCAGTTGGTATCAACGTATCAGCAATATCATGCTCAAGGTTTAGAAACTATTGCAGTCGCTATGCGCCATGATCCGCCCAATTATGTATTGAACTACACAGCTAAGAACCAGTTACCGTTTAAGGTGGCTCTAGATCCGATGGGCGAGATTGCGCGTGCGTTTGGAGACGTTAAGCTGACTCCAACCACCATTGTGATTGATAAACAGGGGCGGATGGTCATGCGTATTTTAGGACAGCCCGACTTTGTCAAATTACACCAACTGATTGCGACTAAACTGCAAGAGTCTTAGGTAGAGTTACTGCATCTGTCGGAGCTGTTCGCTAGTTTTGTAGACGCTTAAAATACGCCCGCTTCATGCGCTTGTTGATCGGCATGATAAGAGGAGCGCACCAGCGGCCCGCTCGCTGCGTGGGTGAAGCCCATACGTTGCGCGGCTTCGGCGAATTGCGTAAAAATCGTTGGCTCTACATATCGCAGTACCGGTAGATGGTGACTGGACGGTTGCAAATATTGGCCGATGGTTATCATGTCGACTTGATGGTCGCGCAGGTCTTGCATCACTTCTAAAATTTCAGCATCAGTCTCACCTAAGCCCACCATTAAACCTGACTTTGCAGGGATCTCGGGGTGACGTTCTTTAAATGCTTGCAGTAGTCTGAGGGAGTGGGCATAGTCAGAGCCGGGGCGCACCGATTTGTAGAGTCTGGGTACAGTCTCGAGATTGTGATTCATCACGTCAGGAGGGCAGCTCGATAAGATATCTAGCGCAATCTCTAAGCGCCCGCGAAAGTCAGGTACCAGTATTTCAATTCGGGTGTTTGGTGAGCGTGTACGCACAGCGCGAATGCAGTCTTTGAAGTGCTGAGAGCCGCCATCGCGTAAATCATCGCGATCGACACTGGTAATCACGACATACTTGAGTTGTAAAGCAGCTATGGTCTCGGCTAGATGCTCTGGCTCTTGTGCATCTGGTGGCTTGGGCCGACCATGACCGACATCGCAAAACGGACAACGGCGTGTGCATAAATCCCCCAGGATCATAAAAGTTGCAGTGCCTTTGCTAAAGCATTCGCTAATATTGGGGCAGGTGGCTTCTTCGCAAACCGTGTGGAGTTTTTGCTCGCGCAGAATTTGTTTGACCGCATTGAAGCGGGTGTTGTCACCCAGCCGCACGCGGATCCAATCAGGTTTTTTGAGCGGCGCACTAGGTACGATTTTGATCGGAATCCGTGCGGTTTTGGCTTGGCCTTTTTGTTTGATCTGGTCAGTGGTCATGATAGGGTGTCCGTGATGTGTTGCGCGAGCAAGGGGCTGATCTGATCTGGTGTTGCAGTAATTCCAAAATCACGCATTCGGGTAACGCTTAAGTTAGGATAGCCACAAGGGTTAATGTGTTCGAATGGCCACAGATCCAGATCAACATTGAGCGCGAGTCCGTGATAGCAGCAACCATTTTTGATGCGTAAGCCAAGGGCTGCAATTTTAGCAGAACCAACGTAGACGCCGGGGGCTGATGGATTACCTGTGGCCGAAATATCAAAATCGGCCAGTAAGTCGATGACCCCCTGCTCCAAGAGGCGCACTAATTTGCGAATCCCTAATTGGCGGCGTTTTAAGTCCAATAAGACATATGCCACTAACTGGCCAGGTCCGTGGTAGGTGATTTGTCCACCGCGATCAATCCGCTCGATCGGAATACCAACTGCACTGTGAGGTTCATGTTCGGGTTTGCTGGCAATGCCAGTGGTGTAGGTGGGTGGATGCTCTAATAACCATAATTCATCTACGGTATTGGCATCTCTGCTTCGGGTAAAATCGCACATCTGTTGCCAGGTAGGTCTGTAGGGTACTAAGCCGAGTTGCTGAATGCTGATCGGAATTGTACTAGTGCTCTGTTGAATAGGCGCAGAGCACGAGGCAGGAGCAGGACTGGATGGCGCAGAATGATTCATGTGCTAGATTATAAGTGTATCGGAGGAGAGTGCGTGAAAATCAACAGCGTGATTGGAGTCATTGCGACGGCTTTTATGGTTTTGGGGGCAGCGTCTATATGGGCGCAATCGGCTTCAGGATATGGTGTGCATTTGCGCCAAGTCTATTTTGCTTATCAAAAAGTCTTAGCCAGACAAGAGGCCTGTGTCCAAGCGCACGCAGAACAGACCCAAGCGAAGCAGCCCCAGGCCAACACTGATGTCTTCGTGTTGTGGCAACAACGCCATGCTAGCCTCATTGCCGAGCTGGATGGTCGACTCACCGCTTTAATTAAAGGCGCGTCGACTACTCAACAAGAGTTTGTTAGGCAAATTGGCAAGTATGAAAGTTTGATTTTAGAGTATCGTCGTACTGAGCGTGATCAGTTGTTAGCGCAAAGTCCAGTGTCTCTGGCGCAGACGTGTGAGGCGCATAGACGTGATTTAGCGCAAGCCGGAGATCAATGGAGTGTCGAGCATGCGCCGGCATTGGCTGAAATTCGCAAGCGGGCTTGGCCCGAGTAGTTGGGTGCAAAATGCGTGCAAAGCGGCTATCCCGTGTATGTAGGTTAGCCTATAGTGCCATCACTACCCCAGGCAGTTGGCATAAGCTTTGATACAGCGCATCGAGCTGAGCTTTAGATTCGGCATGTAGCGTGCAACTGACACTTTGGTAGTTACCTTTAGCGCTGGGTTTGATCGTGAGAGTGCTCGCTTCAAAACTTGGGACATGTGTTTGAATAGTACGCAATACCGAAGGTGCAAATTCAGCTGTGGTGTGCCCTAATACTTTTAACGGGAATTCGCACGGAAATGTCAGCAAGGATTCAGTGGGTGCGACTGTAGGCTTAGTACTCATTGGACTAGTCGGCATGTTCTTGTTTGAACTGTTGATATAAGGCTAGCATGCGTTTGAATAAGAAGCCAGGCTGACCATCACCTACGGGTTTACCATCTAGCTCAGTCACCGCTAACACCTCTTTTGTTGATGAGGTGATCCAAATTTCATCAGCGCTAAACACCTCAGCAGTGGATACGGGGCGCACTTCAATTTGAAATTCGCGCGCACGAGCGATTTCAATGACTACATCGTAAGTGATCCCCGACAAAATTAAATTCGATTTGGGAGGAGTTAGTAGCACACCATCTTTTACTACAAATACATTACTCGATGATGCTTCAGTGAGCTCGTCGCCGCGAAATAAAATGGTCTCGGTAGCACCGATGTCAGCAGATTGCTGACGTAACATACAGTTACCTAAGAGGGCAATGGATTTGATGTCGCAGTTAAGCCAGCGATTGTCTTGTGCCGTCACACAGCGCACACCAGAGGCGATTAGATCGGCAGATGGCGTCACTAGCGGTGAGCTCATTAAAAATACAGTAGGTGTGATATTGGATGGATACGCATGATCACGTTTAGCCACGCCACGAGTGATTTGGAGATAAATGGATTGGTTGGGGTTGTGAGGGTTAGGGTTTTTAGCAATCATCGCTGCAATGAGTTCTGACCATTGCTCAGTGCTGTGAGGATTGGTGATGCGTAATCGATCTAGACTGTGTTGTAAGCGTATTAAGTGTGCACTCAGACGAAATGGTCGGGCATGATAAGTGGGGATGACTTCGTATACCCCATCACCAAAGATAAAACCGCGATCAAGTACAGGTATGCGAGCCTCCTCAATGGGCAAGAAATCGCCATTTAAATATACGATGTCAGTCATGGTCACTCCAGTCTATGTTGCTTTTAAAACAGTTAAGTATGATGAGTTTTTTTGTTTAGAGCGTTTTGAACAGCATTAAAAAACTATCCCACAGGCGCCCAAAAAAACCGGCACTTGCCATCGGCTCTAGTGCGAGTAGTGGCACGTCACGATACGGTTTGCCATCGAGAGTGAGTTTGAGCGTGCCGACTACTTGCCCTGCATTAATTGGTGCAGACAGCCCCGGCCGGAGTTCTATGGTCGAGCTTAGTTGTGCGGCACGCCCTTTCGGAACAGTGACATACAAGTCGGAGGTGGCGCCAGCTTTTAGCGTGTTTGCTGCACCCTTCCAGACGCGCGCTTCTGAAATCACTTGATTGCTTTTGTAGAGCAGTGTGCTGTCAGAGAATTGAAACCCCCAGTTGAGCAGTTTTTGACTTTCAGTGGCGCGCGCATGATCTGACTCTGCTCCCAATATAATACTGATGACGCGACGATTATCGCGTAGTGCTGAAGTAATTAAGCAGTAGCCAGCTTTTTCGGTAAAGCCCGTTTTAACACCATCTACACTCGTGTCCCACCATAGCAATCGGTTACGATTGTTTTGGGTGATATTGTTATAGCGGTACTCTTTTTGTGAATACAAAAGATAATGTTCAGGAAAATCGCGAATGAGAGCGCTGACCAAGATGCCAAGATCACGAGCGGTGGTATAGAGTTCCGGAGACGGTAGACCAGTGGCGTTGACGAAATGGCTATCTTGCATCCCAAGTTGTTTAGCTTTTCGGTTCATCAGTTGAGCAAACTGCGCTTCGCTACCAGCAACAGCTTCAGCTAGGGCGATGCTGGCATCATTGCCCGATTGAATGATTAGGCCATGTAATAGTTGATCGACACTGACTGGTTTCTTGGGGTCGATAAACATTCTCGAGCCCTCAGCCTGCCAAGCATGATTGGAAACGGGTATGAGTTGCTCTAGTGTGAGGGACTTTTGCCGCAACGCGTTAAAGACCAAGTAAGCAGTCATGAGTTTGGTGAGCGATGCCGGTTCAATTCTGGTGTCTGGTAGTTGTGCGCCGATGACTTGACCACTATTAAAGTCTATCAGCAGCCAATTGCGCGCCTCAATGGTTGGTGTTTCAAGCTGATGGATTTGGGCGCAAGTAATAGCCCCATAGATGCTGAGCAAGACAATACAGTAGAAGCGGAACAAGGTCATGGTGTGCAAAAGCCTTATTAAAACTGTCTGAGATCTGGAAATGAGGTCAAATTATCGCACGGAGTGGCACAGACTTGGGCTTGCAGCGATTTTTTTGATAGAAAGTTATGCCGTACTGATTTTCCCTCAGGTAGAATTAGTAATTATTATCGTTTTAGGTGATCTCGAATGCCATTGTCCGCATCAACAGCAGCCAGCAAAGCTAATACTTTGGCTGAAGCGCTTCCCTACATTCAACGCTTCCACGGAAAAACCATTGTCATCAAGTATGGGGGTAATGCGATGACGGATGTGGCGCTCAAAGAAGGTTTTGCGCGTGATGTGGTGTTATTAAAAGTTGTTGGCATGAATCCAGTGATTGTGCACGGTGGTGGCCCTCAAATTGATGACTTACTCAAGCGCATTGGCAAGAAAGGTGAGTTTATTCAAGGCATGCGAGTAACGGATTCTGAAACCATGGATGTAGTCGAAATGGTTTTGGGCGGTCAGGTGAATAAAGATATTGTGAATCTCATTAATCGCTGCGGTGGTAAGGCCGTAGGATTAACGGGTAAGGATGGCGGTTTTATTCGCGCCCGAAAACTAAAAGTGCGCGGTCCAACCGACGATGATCCATGGCTTGATATTGGGCAAGTTGGTGAGGTTGAGAGTATTGATCCGGCGATAGTTAACTTATTGCATACCCAGGATTTTATACCGGTCATTGCGCCTGTTGGAGTTGGTGCTAATGGTGAGTCCTACAACATTAATGCGGATTTGGTCGCTGGCAAAGTTGCTGAGATTTTGAAGGCAGAAAAACTGATTGTATTAACTAATACCGCTGGTGTGTTAGATAAGGAAGGGCGATTACTTACCGGCTTGACCGCACGTAAGGTCGATGAGTTATTTGCCGATGGCACTATCCACGGTGGTATGCTTCCTAAAATTGGATCGGCATTAGAAGCAGTTAAAAATGGTGTCAATGCCTGCCATATTATTGATGGACGGGTAGCGCACGCATTGCTCTTAGAGGTGTTGACGGACGAGGGTGTAGGCACTCTAATTAAGCGTCGTTAATCGCGTGCTAAGCGCAAGGCTACGGCGAGTAGGTCCTGAGCCTGTTGGGTTTCGGTCGCAACGTCAGCAACCAACCTGGATTTTTGATTTGGATAATACCTTGCATGATGCAAGACCTTATATTTTTCCGCAAATCAATCAGGCCATGACCGCCTATATTCAACAACATCTTGGCCTAGATTATGATGCAGCGTGTCAACTGCGGCGACACTATTGGTTGCGTTATGGAGCGACTTTGTTGGGGTTGATGAAACATCATGGCACTGATCCGAATCATTTTTTATGGCACACCCATCAGTTTCCACGCTTGCGGCAGGTGGTGGTGAGTGAGCCTGGCTTGCGTATCCAAGTGAGTCGATTGCCCGGACGGAAATTTATTTTTTCAAATGCACCGAAACATTATGTTGACGCGGTCCTCGATGTCTTGGATATTCGCGATTTATTTGTTGCAGTGTTTGGGATTGAATGCGTATGCTTTCGACCTAAGCCAGCTGCGCGGGGTTTTTTACAATTGTGTCGCGCCCAGCACATTCGTATGCAACACTGTATTATGGTGGAGGATACCTTAGAGAATTTGTATGCTGCTAAAAAATTGGGTATGCGCACCGTTTGGATGGCACAGGCACAGCGCACCCCAGGATACGTAGATCGGCGTATTAGCAGTCTCTCCGAGTTGTCTTTGAATTGATCCATACTTATTGTTAATTAACCGAGGTTCCCATGGCCCGCAACGGTGAACGTAAGATCCAGATATTACAAACATTAGCGCAAATGCTCGAAGGCCCTGCAGTAGCACGGATTACGACAGCCGCACTTGCGGCGCGTATTGAAGTGTCGGAAGCGGCTTTGTATCGACATTTTAAAAGTAAAGCCGATATGTTTGCCGGTTTGATCGATTTTGTAGAACACACTTTGTTTTCGTTAATCAATAAAATAACAACTGATGAGCATAGTGGTTTAGTGCAGCTCGAAGCTATCATGAGTATGTTGCTGGGTTTTGCTGAAAAGAATCGAGGGCTCACGCGGGTGTTGATTGGTGATGCGTTAGTCAGTGAGGACGATGCTTTGCAGTTGCGCATCAATCAGATTCACGAGCGTCTGGAAGCGGCGCTCAAGCAAGCTTTACGATTTGCGATCACCCGCAATGAAGTGCTTGCAGATATCGATGTTTCAGCGCAAGCCAATGTCATGATGAGTGTTGTTGCTGGGCGCTGGCATCAGTATGCAAAAAGTGGATTTCGGCGCGATCCTAAGCAATACTGGACAACTCAATGGAAGCAATTAATGGAAGGTGTGCTCGCCTAGTTCTGACTGACATTATTTGATTAATGTGATGCGTTAATCTGATGCGTTAATGTGATGTAACAGTTGTATTGCAAGGGTTATATTGCGATAGATGTGGTCCGCTAATAATGAATAGATGCCGCGCTGTCAAAACAAGGTATCGTTTATTGGGTTTTCAATATGAGGCACTTGTTTAGATTAACTGCGCTCAGCGCACACCGAGCACGCCGGATCGCGGGGCAGGCCGATGGTGCGAATATCCATCTCTAGACAGTTGAGTAACAACAGTCGACCGCTCATAGAGCTGCCTGTGGTTGTGAGTAGTTTTAGCGCTTCGGCAGCTTGTAGCGTGCCAATGATGCCCACCACTGGTGCAAACACCCCCATCACCGCACAGCGCATCTCTTCGGTCTCGCCCGCTTCAGGATATAAACAAGCGTAACAAGGCGCTTCGGCGTGTCGTAAATCAAACACCGCGAGCTGTCCATCAAAACGAATGCCAGCCCCCGAGACTAAGGGTTTGTGGGCGCGCACACAGGCACGATTGACCGCGTGGCGAGTTGCAAAATTATCACTGGCATCGATCACGAGATCAGCACTAGCGACCAAGCTGATTAATTCTGCGTCATCGACCCGTCGGGGGACGGTATGAATTTGAATTTCTGGGTTGAGTTCGAGCAAGGTGTGGCGAGCTGAGTCAACTTTAGCGCGGCCAACACTGGCACTACGATGTATCACTTGGCGTTGCAGATTGGTTAAGTCAACGTGGTCGTCATCACAAAGTGTTAACCGACCAACGCCAGCCGAAGCCAAATAGAGTGCGGCTGCTGAGCCCAAGCCACCCAAGCCAATGATGAGGACATGGGCGTCGAGCAAGGCTTGCTGACCATCGATACCGATCTCGGGCAGCAGGATGTGACGGCTATAGCGTAATAACTGATCGTCATTCATAGTCGCTGTCTATGTGCTCAGTGCCAAGCATTGAGTACATAGACTTAATATTTGCTTTTGAGATAAGCCAGCGCTTGGTTTAATTCGTAGTCATTGGGAGAGACGATGTCACCGGTTTCAGGCCGTAGCAACTTCTCGTCCACCTCTTTGGGTCTGGGTGCAGGAGTGAATTGATATTTGATTGTGGCTTTGGCTGCAGCTTGTGCTTTGTCTTCCACTTGCGGTGCAGGATTGGTTTCGGACAAGTGCTTAGACAAGTCAGACTCGCGGAGTTTGAGCCCTGCATTCGTCGAACTACCATCATCTAGTGGTATATCCGGCACAATACCTTTGGCTTGGATTGAGCGGCCTTTGGGGGTGTAGTAGCGCGCTGTGGTGAGTTTGATTGCGGTGTTATTGCCTAGCGGTAGTATAGTTTGAACCGAACCTTTACCAAACGTTTGCTGCCCCATGATGACAGCACGTTCATGATCTTGGAGGGCGCCGGCTACAATTTCTGAGGCTGAGGCGGAACCACCATTGACTAATACCACCATAGGCACTGATTTGACTTCGGGAGGTAATTTCTTCAAGAAGTCATCTTTGCCGCGACTGCGTAGATAATCTTCAGGGGTGGCTTTCAGACGCATTTTGGCGTCTTCGCTACGACCATCGGTATAGACCACTAGTGCATTGGTGGGTAAAAATGCTGCTGATACAGCGACCGCACCGTTGAGCAGGCCACCTGGATCATTGCGTAAGTCGAGTATCAAGCCGCGCATCGCACCCTTATTGGCTTTGAATAGTTTTTCGATGTCATTGGCGAGAGTCTCACCCGTGTGCTCTTGGAACTGGGTCACACGAAGGTAAGCGTAGCCGGGCTCGAGTAGCTTTGACTTAACGCTTTGAATTTTGATCACAGCCCGCGTTAAGGTAAATAGTAAGGGCTTAGTCTCGCCTTTGCGCAATACGGTCAGGATAATTTGGGTGTTTGGTTTGCCGCGCATGCGTTTGACCGCGTCACCTAATGTGAGCCCTTTAACCGCTGAGTCATCTAGTTTGATAATCAGGTCACCAGCTTTAATACCGGCACGAGAAGCTGGGGAATCATCAATTGGGGAGACTACGCGCACATAGCCGTCCTCCATCCCTACTTCAATACCGAGCCCGCCAAATTCACCTTGCGTGCCGACTTGCATTTCTTTAAACGCATCTTGATCCAAATAGGCGGAGTGGGGGTCTAGCCCAGATAGCATGCCATTAATAGCTTCGGTAATGAGTTTTTTGTCGGTGACGGTTTCGACATAGTCGCTTTTGATCCGACCAAATACTTCAGTAAATGAGCGTAACTCTTCTATCGGCAGCGGTAGTGCGGCACTCCGTTGGGCGATCGCTGAGTAGTTGATACTGATGGCTACACCGATGACTACGCCAAAGAAAAGTAGGCCGATGTGCTTTAATTTACTACCCATTCATAACTCCCGGAAAATAGCCTGTATAAAAAACATTCTGTGAATATCAGTGAAACGCTCAAAAAAATCAAACAATCTATAAAACAGATTAAAACGGGTAAGGCCGTGACTGCCATCATACCTATTGCGCAGCGGGCTTAATAGGAATTTTAGCGGCTACTGCCAGACTTAGCGCATTTTCATCCAACTTAATGGGTCAAACGGTTTTCCTTCATGGCGCATCTCGAAGTATAAACCTGATTCTGGGTTGCCGCCGCTGTTGCCCACGGTAGCAATTGGCTCTCCGCTGCGGATATTGTCACCCACTTGTTTGAGTAAGGCTTCGGCGTTAGCGTAGAGGGTGAGGTAGCGATCGCCATGGTCAATGATCAGTAAGTTGCCAAAACCGCGCAGCCAATCGGCATAAACTACCCGACCTTCGGCAACCGCTCGCACATCCTCTCCGCGCTTGGCGGTAATAAACAGCCCCTTCCAGGTAATCCCGCCATCAGCTCTGGGACTGCCAAAGCGCCCACTGAGCTCGCCACGCACGGGTAGTCCGAGTTTGCCGCGTAGTGCGCCAAAGATGCTGCGGTCATTGCTTGGACCTGTGGGCAATGGCGCAGTTGATCGTTCGGCCTTTTGAGGGCTCTCAGTGCTCTCGGATTTGCGACCAGTATTGCGCTCACGCACCGGTGGCTTACGCGCTAGCTTCGCCAATTGATCCACCAAGCGGGTTAAGCGGTTCTCGTTTGCTTGCATGGCGCGAATCTCTTGTTGCTGAGCACGAATTTCGCGTGATAGGCTGGCCAACACATCAGCTCTGGATTTCTTTTCTTTTTCTAGGCGATCTTTTTGGATGGTTTGTTCTTTAACGATGTTGGCGATGGTCGCAACCTGACCTGCAATTTCGGTTTTGTAGCGATTGATCTCATTTAAGTTGCCGCGCAAGCTTTCGACTAATTTGCCGCGGGCTTGTGCAATATGACCGAGATAGTGGAGTTGGCGCGCTAGTGCGTTGGGATCATCTCGGCTAAAGGCCAGGGCTAAGGCGTTGGGCTTGCCTCGCAGGTATTCTTCGCGCAGCATTTGGCCTAGTAACTCTTGTTGCGCACGCAACGCGGTATTGGTGTCTTGGGCAGCTTGGCGTAGTTCGTTGAGTTTGTTATTGGACTCCTCAGCGCGTCGATTTAAAATATGTAGCTCGCGGTTAGCCTCAGAGATGGCACGTTCTGATTTGCGTAGCGAGTCGGAGGCAACGCTACGCGTCTCCTCGGAGGCCGCTAGTTTTTTTTGTAGAGAATTGATGCGGTTACGAAGATCTCGCAATTCTTCACGGGTTTGCGGCGCGCTTGGGGTGGCCGCGCTGGCGAGAGCGGCCACCATCACAAGACAGGCTGTGCACAGGGTGATCAACCAATATGTTTTTTTCACGCAAACTCGATTAGAGATTGGCCGGTCATTGCTGCTGGTTGCGCCACGCCCATCATCGCTAACAAGGTTGGTGCGATGTCTTGGAGGGAGCCGTCATCTCGTAGACGAGCTTGACGGCCGAGGTAGACCACGGGTACTGGGTTTAAAGTGTGGGCAGTATGCGGCTGATTTGATTCTGGATCATGCATAGTCTCAGCATTGCCATGGTCAGCGGTAATTAGTAATTCTCCGCCTATGGCTTGTATCGCAGTCGTGAGCCGGCCAATGCATTCATCCAATACTTCAATGGCAGCGGTCGCTGCTGCTAAATTACCCGTATGCCCGACCATGTCACCATTGGCAAAGTTGCAGATTAAGGCGTCGAATTGGCGGCTCTCGATAGCGGCAATCAATTGATCAGTGACCACACGCGCACTCATTGCCGGTTCGAGGTCGTAAGTGGCGACTTTTGGCGAGGGTACGAGTATGCGTGTTTCATTGGTGTAGGGTTGCTCAACCCCTCCGTTGAAAAAATAGGTGACGTGAGCAAATTTTTCGGTCTCTGCAATCCGCAATTGTTTTAAACCCAGTTTAGATAGGTATTCGCCTAGGCCATCGTCAATGTGCTGTGGGCCAAACGCTGCAGGAATATGGCTGAATTCATCGCCATAGCTGGTGAGGGTGCAGAAGTAACTGAGCTGTGGTTGGCGGGCTCGTGTAAACCCTTGGAAGCGCGGATCGGTGAGGGCGCTGGTGAGTTGACGGGCGCGGTCTGAGCGGAAGTTCATGAAAATAGCGGTATCACCATCTGCCATGTTGATGGGCTCGGTAGTCGTATGTATGGCAGTGGCTGTAACAAACTCATCAGTCTCGCCGCGGGCATAAGCTGCCTCTAGCGCGCTCAGCGCATCCCTAGCGTGGTGGGTGGCGTGGCCATCGGTGATTAAATCGTAGGCAGTCTGTATTCGAGGCCACCGCTGATCGCGATCCATCGCATAGAAGCGACCGCAAATGGAAGCAATTTGGGCATTGCCCAAGGATTTACAAAGCTGATCAAGGGTGGTGATTGAAGCGGCTGCGCTTTGCGGGGGAGTATCTCGACCGTCCAAAAAGGCGTGGACATAGACTTTTGCAGTGTTGCGCTCTGCTGCGAGGCGCACTACAGCGGCAATTTGTGATTCATGGCTATGCACACCTCCTGGCGAGAGTAGGCCTAGAATATGTACAGCGTGTTGGCGGCCTGGCTGTAGGGCTGCTTGGATGACTGGATTTTTTCCGAATTCGCCAGTTTCTATGGCGTGTTCAATTTTTGTGTAATCCTGGTAGACCACTCGTCCCGCACCAATATTCATGTGCCCGACCTCTGAGTTGCCCATCTGTCCGGCTGGCAGTCCTACCCATTTTTCAGAGGCTTGAATTAAGGTATGGGGGCACGTTTGCCATAAAAAGTTCCAATGCGGTTTGCGGGCCTGGCAAATGGCATTGTCAGCGCAGGCTTCACGATGACCGAAACCATCTAAAATGATCAAGAGTGCAGGTGTTATCTTCATGATTTTAATGAATTTTTTTAAATTGAGCGAGGAATGATTTTAATATATTTTGGGGGTGTTTGGTGAGTTCTTGGCGCTAGAACTACAAGTTAACCATCATACAGTGTCAGTATGTGGGGCTTGCTCTGGTAGAATCCAATTTGGCCCACTTTAGGTTTTAGACATTGATTCTATGGAAGCTTTTTTGATTTTTTTGCAGAAATCCCCGGTTAATATGGTGTTATTCGGTGGTGCAGTGTGTTCTGGGCTCTTACTTTTATGGCCATTTATCATGCGTCCTTTTCGGGCGGGGCGCGAGGTTAGCGTGATTGAAGCTGTTCAGTTGATTAATCGCCGTGATGCGACTGTGCTGGATATTCGGGATACTGGTGATTTCGAGGCGGGACACTTACGCGGCGCGAAACATATCCCAGAGATGCAAGTCACGGAGCGTCTGCAGGAGTTAGCAAAACTGAAGGATCGCCCCTTAATTGTAGTTTGCCAAAGCGGCACTCGCGCAAGTGTAGTAGTCAGCGCGTTACAGCGCCAAGGTTATGCTGAAGCAGTTGCGCTCGAAGGCGGCATTGCCGGTTGGAAGCAGGCTGCAATGCCGGTGCAGAAGTCGTAAGTACTCACGGCTTTCTAGATAATACAATTTAATCAAATAATTAATCAGGTGTTAGTTAATTTTATGGATCTGATCAAGGGGTTAAACAATGCCTAAAGTGCGCATGTATTCGACTGCAGTGTGTCCTTATTGCCAGATGGCAGAACGCTTATTGCACGAGCGTGGTGTGACCCAAATCGACAAGCTGCGGATTGACCTAGACCCGGTGCTGCGACAAGAGATGATGAGCGCTACAGGACGGCGCACTGTCCCACAGATTTACATTGGGGAGACTCATGTTGGCGGTTATGATGATTTGGCAGCACTAGACCGTGCGGGGCAGTTGGCGCCCCTGCTTGCTAGCTAAGCCCTTTTGGGCTGGGCCGTTGTGGCGATTTTATAGATTAATTTTGAAGGATTTTTCCAATGACTGAAGCTGAACAAGCTGCACCACAGTTTTCGATTGAGAAGTTATATGTTAAAGATATGTCCCTAGAGTTGCCCAATGCGCCGCAGATTTTTCTCGAGCAGGTGAGCCCTGAGATCGAAATCAATATGCATAACCTAGCCACGACTTTGCCCCAGCCTGGTTGGTATGAAGTGGCGTTGACGGTGACTGTGACTGCCAGAGCGCAAGAGAAGACGATTTTTTTAGTAGAGGTCGCACAAGCCGGCATTTTCCAGATATTGAATTTAGCCGATGCCGATTTAGATGCAGTATTAGGCGTGCTATGTCCGAATACCTTGCTCCCGTATGCGCGTGAAGTCATTTCGAATTTGATTATGCGTGCCGGCTTCCCGCCGGTGTATTTGCAACATATTAATTTTGATGTGGCCTATCAAGAACGCTTGCGGCAATTGCAACAAGCGCAGGCCACCCAGCCGCTACAATCGCACTGATTGACCATGATTCAGGCGGGCCAGTGGCGGGCGATCCGAGGTGTATTTTCGGCGGTGCTCTGTGCTTCTGGCTTTGCTTGGTCTGTGGCTTATGGAGTGGAGTTTCGAGCCACGACCGAGCCAGCAGTGGTGCTCTATGACGGCCCGTCACTGAAGTCGAAGAAACTCTTTATCGTGAATCGTGACTATCCGCTCGAGGTGTTGGTACAACTCGAGGGTTGGACCAAAGTGCGTGATGCTTTGGGTGTGATCAGTTGGACAGAGGGCAAGTCCTTAGAGCGTGCGCGTATGGTGTTGTTAAAGTCAGCGCAGATTGTGCGTCAAGAACCTCGGGAAGATGCCATTGGGGTATTCCATGGCCAACGTGATTTGTTATTGGAATTCGTCGCCACCGCTACGGGCGGTTGGGTGCAGGTGAGGCATCGCGACGGGGCTGTTGGGTATCTGCGTAGCACCGATCTGTGGGGAGTGCCTCGCTAATGTGTAGGGTCGATTCAACATGAAGATTGCAATTCTAGGCGCAGGTGCTTGGGGTACTGCCTTAGCGATTAATTTGTCCGCAAAGCATACGGTGCATTTGTGGGCGCGTGACCCCGTTCAAGTTGCTCAGATGCAGTCTACACGCTGTAATCAGCGCTACTTGCCAGCCTATCCATTACCCGCCGGTGTGATGGTGATGGCCGATTTGGCTGCAACTCTGGATGCTTGTGATTACATTGTGTTGGCTGTGACGGTTGCCGGGTTACGCCAAACGCTAGGTGCGTTACAGACCTTGGAGGTGACGCAGCCGGTAATTTGGTTATGCAAGGGTTTTGAGCGACCTGATGCTCGTTTACCGCACGAGGTGTTTCGTGCGATGTTGCCTGACGCTCTGGGTGCGGTGTTATCTGGCCCTAGTTTTGCACAAGAAGTAGCTGCTGGCTTGCCAACGGCATTAACTGTGGCCTCCGGTGTTTCTGGTCTAGCCGCTCGTCTTGGTCAGGTGCTGCATGGTCCTAGTTTGCGCGTGTATTCAAGCGATGATGTGATTGGGGTAGAAGTCGGTGGCGCGGTAAAAAATGTGATGGCCATTGCTGCCGGTATTAGTGACGGTCTAGGTTTGGGACTAAACGCTCGCGCCGCTTTAATTACCCGTGGTTTGGCAGAGATGACGCGCTTGGGAATTGCTCTGGGCGGTCGCGCAGAGACTTTTGGTGGGTTGTCGGGAATGGGCGATTTACTACTAACGGCGACCGGAGACTTATCGCGTAATCGACAAATCGGTTTGGCGTTAGCCCGCGGTGTGGTGACTAGTGCGGCGCAAGCCAGTTTAGGCCACGTCGCTGAGGGGGTATTTACTGCTTCTGAAGTATGGCGACGGGCACAGGCTCTAGGCGTGGAGATGCCGATTACTGCCGCTGTTTGTGAGCTTTTAGAGCACCCTAATCATGCAGCGATTGTAGTGCAAAGTTTATTAGCTCGTGATGCAAGAGCGGAGTAAGCTTGTTCGAGTGCTCGCGCTAAGATCCGCCACTAAAAGCGTGCTGTCGCCAAGCCTCATAAATCACAATTGCCACGGTATTAGACAGATTTAAACTACGATTGTCAGGGTGCATAGGCACGCGTAGACATTGGCCGCCAGGCCAGTTGGCAAGTAAAGTGGCGGGCAGGCCACGAGTCTCTGGCCCGAACACCAACACATCATTTTCGGCATAAGCCCAGTTGTCATAGCGCACCTGACCGCGGGTGGTGATGGCAAGCATGCGTTGGCCACAGAGGGCGCTGACACAGGCCGCCCAATCATCATGCACACTGAGTGTGGTTCGTGAATGGTAGTCGAGACCAGCGCGTGCTAAGTTTTTATCACGCAAGGTAAACCCAAGTGGTCTAACCAAGTGCAGTCTGGCCCCTGCGTTAGCGGCTAAGCGGATGATGTTGCCCGTATTGGGGGCGATTTCGGGTTCATACAGAACAATGTCGAACATGGTGGTGTCTTATTAGGCGTGATCAGAGCTTGCAGTGAATGCACGTGCAGAATCAGAGTATGCCTGATTGTTAATAGTGGAAGCGGCTGTATTGGTACTTGAAATTAAATCTGAGCTTGTGCCTTGTGCGCTATTGAGCGCTCGTGCAATCACGTGACCGGTGACACGACCAGCACCAGCCAATTTGAGTAAGCGGGCGATCTCGTTTACGGTCGACCCTGTGGTGAGCACATCATCGACGATCGCAACGTGTTGCCCCTGTAGTGCCTCCATCACCACAAACGCGCCGCGGATGTTGCGCTGACGTGCCGCCCACGGCAAGCGAGCTTGTGGTGTAGTGTCGCGAATCTTCAAGCACAACGTTTTTTGAATAGGTGTTTCCCAGTGCTGAGATAGATCACGTGCTAATTCTAGGGCTTGATTAAAGCCGCGTTGTTGTAGACGTTGCGCGCTTAGCGGCACGGGCACAATTAGGTCTGGTCGTGGCCAGGACTGCTCGCGCAGGATCGCGCTCAAGGTGCGCGTAGTGGCTAGTCGGCCATGATATTTATAGGATTGTATTAACGGTGCTAGCGGATAAGTGTAAGCACAGGCTGCTGCAATTTGATCGAAATGCGGGGGTGTTGTAAGACAACGACCACATCGACCCAGTGCCGGCAGCGGATGGGCGCAACATTGACATATCGCGGAGGGTAACCAGGGCAGTTCTGACCAACACGGCGCGCAGAGATGGGTATGCGTGGACGGGGCATGGCACAGTAAGCAGGGCGCGGGGGCGTTTAACTTGTTCAGTACGCGCTCTGAAAAATTTGACAAGAGTCTAAACATCTGCGATCATTAAATTCATAACTTATTGTTTTTATTGATATTTTTATTGGTGTTTTAATTTTAATTGTTCAGTAAAGTCTTTTTTGATGCTTCAGATGTGCTTAATTCGATTCTTTAGGCTAATGCCGGCGAGTTTATTGTCGTCTAATGGTATTCAAGATGTTGATATTACAAGTTTTTAATCAGCAGTGCGGTGCGCCTAGCGGAGCTGGATGGCCAAAACTTTTTATTAACCGAGATTAGATCAAACAAGATTGGATTGACCAAGATTAATTTGAAGGAGTGTAACTTGCCACAGTCTAGTGCGAACCTGCAGCAGCAGGATACCATTGTAATGCCGCAGCAAGCGTCCCAATCCCCTTGGACGGTTGCGGCTATTGAGGCCTTATTTGCCTTACCGTTTAATGATTTACTGTATCAGGCTCAGCAAGTGCATAGAGCGAATTTTGATCCGAACGCCGTACAATTGTCGACGCTGCTATCGATTAAGACTGGTGGTTGTGCAGAGGATTGCGGTTATTGTCCGCAAGCGGCGCGTTATCACACGGGCGTGGATAACACAGAGACTTTATCGCTAGATGCGGTCATGGCAGCAGCCACCGCTGCACGCGCGCAAGGGGCAACGCGATTTTGCATGGGGGCTGCTTGGCGCTCACCCAAGCAACGGGACTTGGATCGAGTAGTGGAGATGGTGCAAGCGGTGCGCGGCTTAGGGATGGAGACCTGCGCCACGCTGGGCATGCTCAAGCCAGGGCAGGCTGAGCAGTTACGGGATGCGGGTCTCGATTACTACAATCATAATATCGACACTGCTGAGGATTATTATGGTGAAGTCATTACTACCCGAGATTACGGTGATCGTCTGGATACCTTAGCGCAAGTGCGCGAGGCCGGTCTGCATGTATGTTGTGGCGGTATTGTCGGGATGGGAGAGACACGTACGGCACGTGCAACCCTGATTGCGCAGCTCGCCAATATGCAACCGTATCCAGAGTCAGTGCCGATTAATAATTTAGTACAAGTGCCAGGCACACCTTTGCATGGCACTGCAGCCTTGGACCCATTAGAATTTGTGCGAACGATCGCTTGTGCGCGCATTACCATGCCCAAAGCGATGGTGCGCTTATCGGCAGGTCGTCAAGAGATGGGTGAGGCGATACAAACCCTCTGCTTTTTGGCTGGTGCGAACTCTATTTTTTATGGTGAGAAATTACTCACAACAGAGAACCCAGAAGTTGCTCGAGATCAAGATTTGATGGCGCGCTTAGGACTACATCCAATGGCTGTGGCGTGCGCTTAGCGGGCGATTCAGACGCTTAGGGTTGGGAGAGCAGGCTTGAGTCTGGATGCCGAGTTGATCGCCGCCTTAGACGAGCGTGAGGCCGCGGGTTTGCGTCGCCGCCGGCGTTTGTTAATGAGTCCGCAGCGGGCGCGGGTGGTGGTCGATGGCAAGCCCTATGTGGCGTTTTGTTCAAATGATTATTTAGGTCTAGCCGCTGATCCCCGCTTAATCGCCGCGGTGCATACCAGTGTTGAACAATATGGTGTGGGTGCAGGTGCCTCACACTTAATTTTAGGTCATAGCACTGCGCATGAGATGTTTGAGCAAGCGGCCGCTAAATTCGTTGGTATGCCTGAGGCTTTATTGTTTACCACCGGTTATATGGCGAATATGGGTGTAGTCAGTGCCTTGGTCGGACGTGGTGATGCGGTATTTGCTGATCGTCTCAATCACGCTTCTTTGAACGATGCCGCTTTGATTTCACGCGCGAGTTTTAAGCGCTATCCACACCTAAACTTAGTAGCCCTCAACCGGTTGTTGGGACAGTCAACGGCACGACGTAAGTTGGTAGTCACCGATACGGTATTTAGTATGGATGGTGATATTGCACCTCTGCCTGCACTGCTGGAGTTATGTCATCAGCACGATGCGATCTTGATGATTGATGATGCCCATGGTTTTGGGGTGTTAGGGGCTCAAGGCCGTGGCTGTTTGGCGCATTTTGGGATTACTAATGCGCAGGATATGGCACGCATTGTATATATGGCAACCTTGGGTAAGGCCGCCGGTGTTTCGGGTGCCTTTGTTGCCGCGAGCGCGCCAATGGTTGAGACCGTGATGCAGCATGCGCGAACCTACATCTACACGACAGCCACACCGCCACTATTATCAGCTGCACTGCTTGCTAGCCTGCAATGTATAGAGAGCGAGGATTGGCGACGCACGCATTTGCAAATGTTGATTGCGTATCTCGTTAAGGCTCTGCATGGTTCTGGCTGGTCCTTAATGCCGTCATCGACACCCATTCAGCCCGTGGTTATGGGTACTGCAGCAGCAGCAATAGCGCTATCGGATTATTTGGCCACGGCAGGTTTGCTGGTGCCAGCAATACGACCACCGACAGTGCCGGCGGGGAGTGCGCGTCTGCGTATTTCATTGTCAGCAGATCATCAATTGGCTGATGTTGAGCAACTGGTGCTTGCTTTGCAACGCTATCCACGACCATGAATCTACAACTATGAGTGCCGCGCAGGCTCAGCACTGGGTCATGTTGCACGGCTGGGGGACCCATGGCGCGGTGTGGGATCGCTTGATTCATGCGAGTGCCGAGCAACGAATGGCCACCGGACGAGCAGCATTTCATTGTATTGCGCCAGATTGGGTGCAAGCCCTTGACCCCTTGAGCGATCCTCAGACAATGCTATCTCAATTGGCCGATCAAATCGCGGCCCAAGCGCCTGCGCATTGTGCTGTGATTGGATGGTCTTTGGGTGGGCAGTTAGCGCTAAGGTGGGCAGCGCGCCATCCTCAACAAGTGCAGCGCTTGATATTGGTCGCGACTACCCCTTGCTTTGCCCATGGTCAGGGTTGGATCTATGGCTTGCCGTGCGATTGGGTGGATCAATTTATTGCAGACTTTCAAGCCGACCCGCTAGCCACGCTGCGCCGCTTCTATGTGTTACAGACTCGAGGTGAGGCGCAAGCTCGCCAAGCATTGCGCCAATTATTGGCTGCTTTAGCAACTCGCAAATTAGCAACAGAGGCGCAATCCTTGGCTTTGTTACATTGCTTAGCTACCAGTGATCTACGTGCAGATTTGCCTTCGATTACCCAACCAACGATGATTGTACAAGGGCTTGAAGATGTTTTAACGATGCCTGCGGCTGCAGATTATTTGGCCAGTCATATACCTACCGCACAACTTCAAGCTTGGCCAAGCGTGGGTCATTTACCGCTGTTCTCCCAAGTGCATTCACTTGCCCAACTGATGAGTGATTTTTGTGATGTCTGAACGCCCTCTGTTAGATAAGCAAAGCGTGCGGCGATCATTTGATCGTGCCGCGATTACATATGATGCGGCTGCAGTATTGCAGCACGAAGTAGCGGAACGTGGTCTAGAGCGTTTGGATTTAATCCGCCACCAACCGGCGTGCATATTGGATGCAGGTTGTGGCACAGGAAACGCTTTGCGAGGTTTATCTCAACGTTATCGGCGCTCGCGTATTGTTGCGCTAGATTTGGCGCCTGCAATGTTGCGACAAGCACATTCGAAATTTAATTGGTGGCAACACCTCCTAGGGCGATCTGCGCAATCGGTGTGTGGAGATCTAGAGAGTTTGCCGCTGGCGAGCGCCAGTATGGATTTGATTTGGAGCAATTTGGCATTGCAATGGGTGAATAGGTTGCCTCAGGCTTTTAATGAGATGCGCAGAGTATTAGCGCCGGGTGGATTGTTAATGCTGACCACCTTAGGGCCAGACACTCTCAAGGAGTTGCGGGCGGCGCAGCACGCGGTCGATGATCATAGTCACATGAGCGGATTTGTAGATATGCATGATGTTGGTGATTTGTTGGTGGACGCGGGTTTTGCTGATCCAGTTGTGGATATGGAAGTATTTACGCTGACCTATCCAGATGTGATGTCGCTGATGCGTGACTTGAAGGCGATTGGCGCACATAACGCGGCAAGTGATCGCCCACCCGGTTTGAGTGGCAAGGACTGGTTGGCGGCGACAATTGCGGCTTATGAGGCGGCGCGTGTGAATGGTTTGTTGCCGGCAACTTATGAAGTGATCTACGCCCATGCGTGGGCCCCATTACCGCGTGTGGGGCCTAAGGGTAGGCCGATCATTCCCATTGCTCCCATGGGTAAGCAGTCATGACCATGAATAGCGCCTCTAAACGCCCGCTGGGTCGTGGTATTTTTATTGCTGGCACAGATACGGGTGTCGGTAAAACTCGCGTTGCTTGCGCAATGTTGCGTGGATTTGCGCAATTGGGTTATCGGGTTGCCGCGATGAAACCCGTTGCCGCAGGGGCGCGGCGACGCGCAGAGATCTGGCAGCAGGCAGATGTGCGTGCTTTGTCTGCGGCTAGCAATGTGGAATTGCCGCAAGAGCTGATCAACCCCTATTGTTTTGCACCAGCAATTGCTCCGCACTTGGCGGCCGCGGCAGTTGGACAGACGATTCGCATCGCGAGGATTCGACGCTGTTATGGCCAAATTGCACGGCGCGCCGATCTGGTGGTAGTGGAGGGTGTTGGCGGTCTGCTAGTGCCTCTAGGCCCCCAGCTCAGTGCTGCTGACTTGCCGCTACAATTGAAGATTCCAGCGATATTGGTGGTGGGGATGCGCTTGGGTTGTTTGAATCATGCGTTGTTAACTGCAGAGGCAATGCGTGAGCGCGGCATTGTGTTGGCTGGTTGGGTTGCGAACCAAATAGATCCGAAAATGCGTCATTATCAAGAAAATATTAAAACCCTGAGTGCGCGTATTGCCGCACCCTTATTGGGAGAACTGCAATATTCTGTGAGCTCGAACTTACGCCAAATGGCGACAAAATTAGACTTTTCTCGTCTGGCTTTGTTTCTTTGATACCCTTGGTTTTGGGTAAATCCGACTATTTTCATAGGGGATTATATGGGCATTGTACAGGTGATTTGGTTGCGACCAAGGGTGGCAATATGCTAGAGTGCGGACATTATTTTGTTAGCCATTGCCGAGTTGTTATCGGGTGTACTAGCCATGACGGTGTCCTGTTGGGCCTGTATTAAATTGTGAGATCAAAGCGCGGTTGGCTAATCGTAGTAGGTTGCAATCGGCTAGCAAGGTAAATGTAGTGGGTAAGTTAATGGTGATTTTGTTTGCTTCACCATTTCAATAACGTCATCGATTCAGTATGGTCGTTGTCGAGCGCTCAGCAGTTTGAGCAGAGTAAATAGTATTGGGTGTCGCCATCCCTTTTTGGTGTTCGCATGATAAGCGCACAACATGATTAAGCGGCTAGGCGACCTTAGTTTAGCGTTTTATTGAGTAATATGAGCGGGGTAAGAATGAGGAATCTGGGCGTGAACAAATGGATCTTCGCAGTGGCGTCTTTATTATCGTCTGTGGCTGCATGGGCTGAATACAAGCTGAATTTACAGACCCCGCATACCTTGTTAGGTGAAAAAATCTATGATTTGCACACCATAGTAACGATAATTTGCGTGATTATCTTTGTCGGTGTGTTTGGTTTTATGTTTTATGCCGTTTTTCATCATCGCAAATCGGTGGGACATAAAGCAGCCCAGTTTCATGAAAATACCGCAGTTGAGGTGGCATGGACATTGATTCCATTTGTCATTTTGATTGCTTTGGCGATTCCCGCGACCGGCACTTTGATCACCATGCGCGACACCACAGAAGCCGATATCACGATTAAGGCCACAGGCTATCAGTGGAAATGGGGCTACGATTATTTAAAAGGTGAGGGTGCTGGCATTAGCTTTTATAGCGCATTGTCTACCCCCCGCTCCCAAATTGACGGCGAAGATGTCGCTGGGCGCCAAGCTAATCCCCACTATTTGCTAGAAACAGACAATAATGTGGTGGTTCCAGTCGGTCAGAAAATTAGAATTCTGACCACTGCGGCTGATGTGATTCACGCTTGGTATGTGCCGGCGCTTTCAGTTAAGCAAGATGCAGTGCCTGGTTTTATTCGTGACACCTGGTTTAAGGCAGAACAACCTGGCATTTATCGTGGCCAGTGTGCTGAGTTATGCGGTAAGGAACACGGATTTATGCCGATTGTGGTTGAGGTCATGACTGCGGAAAAATACACAGCTTGGGTTGCTTCACAGCAAACTAAAGCGGTTGCCGCAAAAGTGGATCCAGACAAAACTTGGACTCTTGCTGAATTAAAAACGCAAGGTGAAAAAGTATTTGGACAGAATTGTGCTGCTTGTCATCAGGCTACTGGAATGGGCGTGCCTGGCGCATTCCCGGCTCTGTCCGGTTCTAAGGTGGTAAATGGGCCGCAGCAGGATCAAATTAAGTTGGTGCTGAATGGCAAACAAGGCACAGCGATGAATTCATTTAAACATTTGTCGGATGTTGAGTTGGCCTCTGTGATTACTTATACCCGTAACAGCTGGTCGAACCATACTGGCGAGGCTGTTTCGCCTGCTTCAATTAAAGCGCAGCGCTAGTTTAAGGCTGTATTTAGAATTTAGTCGTTAGTTAGCAAACCTCAAGGCTTCAGGAGACTCGAATGGAAGCAGTTCATACACACGCCGATCACGGACATCACGATCATGGTCATGATGACCATGATCATAAGCCAACAGGTCTTAAAAGGTGGTTGATGTCCACCAATCACAAGGACATCGGGACGATGTATCTGTGGTTTAGTTTCTGTATGTTTATTGTGGGTGGTATTATGGCGCTGGTCATTCGCTCCGAGTTATTTCAGCCAGGTTTGCAAATTGTTAAACCAGAGTTTTTTAACTCGATGACCACGTATCACGGTTTAATTATGGTGTTTGGCGCGATTATGCCGGCATTTGTTGGGTTTGCGAACTGGTTGATACCCATGCAAATCGGCGCTGCCGATATGGCATTCCCACGAATGAACAATTTGTCATTCTGGCTCCTGCCGCCTGCTGCATTTCTGTTAATTGGTGCGCAATTTGCGCCTGGCGGTGGCGCAGGCGTGGGTTGGACTTTATATGCGCCGTTGTCTACTCAAGCTGGCCCTGCAATGGACTTGACGATTTTTGCAATCCATATTTTGGGAATGTCGTCGATTATGGGATCGATTAATATCATTACTACGCTGTTGAACATGCGTGCCCCCGGTATGACTTTGATGAAGATGCCGATGTTTTGTTGGACTTGGTTGATTACGGCATACTTGTTGGTTGCAGTAATGCCGGTTTTAGCTGGTGCAGTGACCATGACTCTGACTGATCGTCACTTTGGCACACACTTTTTCAATGCTGCTGGTGGTGGTGATCCAGTGTTGTATCAGCACATATTCTGGTTCTTTGGTCATCCTGAAGTTTATATCATTGCGATTCCAGCATTTGGTGTGGTCTCCCAAGTAATTCCAGCTTTTTCCCGCAAGCCTTTATTTGGTTATGCATCAATGGTGTATGCCACTGCATCAATCGCCATTCTCTCGTTTATGGTGTGGGCGCATCATATGTATACTGCTGGTATGCCTGTGCAAGCGCAGCTCTACTTTATGTATGCTACGGTGCTCATCGCGGTTCCGACAGGTGTAAAAGTGTTCAACTGGGTAGCAACGATGTGGCGCGGCTCCTTGACTTTTGAGACCCCAATGTTATTTGCTTTGGGTTTCTTATTCTTGTTTACCTTAGGTGGCTTTACTGGATTGGTGTTGTCGATTACCCCGGTTGATGTGCAGTTGCATGATACCTATTATGTGGTTGCCCATTTTCATTATGTAATGGTTGCTGGTGCGTTATTTTCAGCTTTCGCTGGAATTTATTTTTGGTTGCCTAAGTGGACTGGTCGCATGTATGACGAGAAGTTAGGCCGTATTCACTTTTGGCTCTCCTTGGTGTTCTTTAATCTGACCTTCTTTGTTCAGCATTTCTTGGGTTTAGCCGGTATGCCACGGCGTATTCCAGACTACGCGCTACAGTTTGCTGAATTCAATGCCATTTCAAGTGTCGGCGCATTTGGTTTTGGTTTCAGTCAGTTGCTGTTTCTCTACATTGTTATTAAGACGATTACCAGTGGTGAGAAAGCACCTGATCGTCCATGGGAAGGTGCTGACAGCTTAGAGTGGACGCATTTGCCGAGTCCCGCGCCATTCCATAGTTTTGTTGAACCACCGGTGATTAAGTAAACAATGACTGATCCAGCAGTAAAGGCAGGTGTTAGGCGGACTGCAATTTTGTTGTGGTTGGTGGTGAGTGTGTTTTTCTTTGGAGTCATGCTGAAGTATTATTGGTTGGCGCAATGATCAACAAGCGCGCTAACAATCGCATGATGACGCGCTTGTCGATATTTGCTGCAGGAATGTTTGGTTTTGGTTTTTTGTTAGTGCCTTTTTACGAAAAGATTTGCGAGGTCACCGGGGTTAATAACTTAATTAAGCCAGCAGTTGCGGTCGTGAATACGCAAGTGGATGTTTCGCGTTGGGTTAGTATGGAGTTCGATGCAAATGCCCATGGTTTAAATTGGGAGTTTAAACCTGTTCAGCGCACCATGAAGGTTCATCCTGGTGAGATGGTGCAAGTAGAGTATGACGTTACCAATAAAGGTGACCGGGCGACAGTGGGACAGGCGATACCGAGTTATGGGCCCAATCATGCCGGACCATTTGTTCGCAAGCTCGAATGTTTCTGTTTTAAGCAGCAGCTGCTGCAGGCGGGTGAGACAAAGCGTATGCCGGTGCAGTTTGTTTTAGATGGTGGTTTGCCGGCAGATTTGAATACAATTACGCTCTCTTATACGTTTTTTGAAGTGCAAGGGGCATCGTTAAAGCCCACTAAAGCTGATGGCGTAAATAGTTGATTCATCCGATCAAGCAAAAGGCGAGCTTATTGCAAGTGGTGCGGATGGTGCTCTCAGCTTTTTTGGGGATTCGGAAGCGCGCTGATCATGATCAGCTGGAAGTTGCGCCTTGGCAAGTTATTGTGATTGCCATTATTGCAGGTTTGAGTTTTGTATTGACGGTAGTGACTGTCGTCCGCTTAGTGCTGCGATAGCCGCATACACAAGAGCAGTGAAGCTTAGATTAATATTAGGTTAGGTATTAGGGAGAATTAGATTATGTCGAATCAGTCCGCCGGCGGTTATTATTTGCCACAACCCTCACATTGGCCAATCGTGGCTTCAATTGCCTTGGGATTCTTGGGCTTTGGGGCTTCGTTCTCCGTGAATAGCATGGGTTTGGGTTATGTCTTGCTGGGTATTGGGTTCATGATTTTGTTTTTTATGTTTGCCGGTTGGTTTACCGCGGTTGCGCATGAGTCTGAGGGGGGGAATTATAACAAGCAGGTTGATGCATCATTCCGCTGGGGTATGGGTTGGTTTATCTTTTCAGAAGTGATGTTTTTTGCAGCATTTTTTGGTGTGCTATTTTATATGCGTACTATTTCAATTCCTGATTTAGGCTCGTTAGAACATCAGCAATTGCTCTGGCCCGGTTTTAAAGCAGATTGGCCAGTGGCTGGTCCTGGAATCAAAGACACCTTCTCACCGATGGCGGCTTGGGGCATTCCTGCGCTTAATACCGCTTTGTTGCTGACCTCGGGTGTGACCCTGACTTGGGCGCACTGGGCTTTACTTAAAAACAACCGGATGCAGTTGATTTGGGGCTTAGCGCTGACTATTGCGCTGGGGATGATCTTCCTGGGCTTCCAAGTCTATGAATACTCTCATGCAATGTCCGAGATGAATTTGAAGTTAAGCATGGGTGCTTACGGGGCAACATTTTATATGCTCACAGGATTCCATGGTTTCCATGTGACAGTTGGTACAATTATGTTGTGGGTTATTTTATTTCGTAGCGTCGCAGGACATTTTAACGAGCATTCGCACTTTGGATTTGAAGGTGTTGCTTGGTATTGGCACTTTGTAGATGTGGTATGGTTGTTCTTGTTTGTGGTCGTCTACTGGCTATAGAGCGTAACTCGGGGCTGTGATTAAAGACCGCAGATAAAAAAGCCGCTCAATAGCGGCTTTTTTATCTTATCCAAAGTGTGTTGTTAGCGGTGCGCTAACTTTAGAGCCGAGTAGTGATCCACCCGTTGTGGAAGCTAATGGTAAGAGTGAGAAACAACACAATTGAAATAATGACGCGTAGCGTTAAAGCTTTGACAGTCCGAGTAGAATTGCCACGATCTCTAATCATGAAAAAGAGGGCTGAGCCTAGGCTTGCTAGGATTGTGACAATGAATAGTATGACAAGTAGACGCATAAGCATAATAGCCATAGTTTAACTGATTGGGGAAGCAGATGGCAGTCTTCGTTTGGAGGCGCTACCAGATTGATTTGCATTGGGGTATGCTGCTTGTCACAAGCGCAGGTGTCATATTGACGCTTGCACTAGGTCATTGGCAAATTGGACGCGCTCAATATAAAGAACGTATGCAGCAACAATATGATCGTTTAGGTGCGCAGCCGCCAGTTCAGATTGGCGCGACTGTAGTTGAGCGTGCTGATGTATTGATGCGTCGCGTTGAAGTTCGTGGTGAGTTTGCACCACAATTTACTGTGTATATTGATAATCGGATGCATGCGCATAGCCCTGGTTACCATGTGGTCACGCCGATGAGGCTGTCCGGTAGCGAGCGTTATGTCATGGTGAATCGTGGCTGGATTGCTAGTCCGCAAGATCGCACTGTGCCATCAGTAGCTACGCCAGAAGGCGAGCAAACGGTTATTGGAACGGCAGTAGACTATAGTTTGAATTATGTAGAGTTGTCGCCACAGGTCACGCAAGGCCAAGTGTGGCAAAATCTAGTCTTGGCGCGGTATCAGCAATTTAGCGGATTGGATCTGCAGCCAGTTGTGATACAACAGGATGACTCGGTTGCTGATGGTTTGGTGCGCCAATGGAGTCGACCTGATTTAGGCCGAAACACCCATTTAGCTTATGCGTTTCAATGGTATGCCCTGAGTTTGGCTATTTTCATCTATTATGTGGTTACCCATGTTCAAAGACGCCCGCATGTTTCGCCGTAATCCGCTATTGTGGATCGCAATTGTTTGTTTTGCGCCATTTGTTGCGTCATTTATGGCCTATTATTTTTTGCAACCAAGCAGTCGAGTCAATTACGGTGATTTGATTGATGTGCAAAACCTGCCCTCAGTTACCTTACAACAGATTGATGGTCAGGCCTTTCAGTTTAATGCCTTGCAGGGTAAGTGGTGGTATTTCACTATTGACGATGCAGATTGCAATCAATATTGCGAGCAGAAGTTATGGCAGATTCGCCAAGTGCGAAAGACGCAAGGTAAGCATCCTGAGCGTATCGAGCGTGTGTGGTTAATCACTGGCAAAGGACAGCCAAGTGAGCATTTACAAGAAGAATATGCGGGCACCGCTTTTGTATTACTGAATGATTTATCTATTGTGAGTCGTCTACCGTACATGCAATCGTTGAATGATCATATTTTTTTGGTAGATCCGCTCGGTAACGTAGTGCTACGTTATCCCAAAAATGCCGATTCAACGCGTATGCGCAAAGACTTAGAGCGCTTGTTGAAAGTTTCACGTATTGGTTAGTTAATCACCAAAATATCTTTAGGATTGAGCCACAATCATGAGATCAGTATATAAAACCTTAATCTGGATGAGTCTAGCATATGCTTGTGTGGTGGTGGTGGTGGGTGCTTATGTTCGACTCAGCGATGCCGGTTTAGGTTGTCCTGATTGGCCAGGGTGCTATGGCGCGGTGTCGCCCGAACATGCACAAGAAGATATTGCACGTGCTGTCGAAGCGCAAGGTGGAACCCATGGCCCTGTGTCATTGGCTAAAGCCTGGAAGGAAATGTTTCATCGCTATATCGCTGGGGGTCTGGGTATATTGATTTTGACGATTAATGTGATGGCTTGGCGCTGGCAACGCTCATTAGGGCAGTCACCGTGGCTGGCTACAACATTGCTTGGCGTATTAATGCTACAAGCGGCACTTGGGATGTGGACCGTGACTTTATTGTTAAAGCCAGCGGTAGTGACCTTGCATTTAATGGGGGGTATGACGACTTTGGCATTGTTGTTTGCACTGGGTCTGCGGCAGTCGCAAGCACCTGGGCTATCCTCGGACTGCTTACGGTTACGGCCGTGGGCAATAACGGTATTACTGATGGTGATTTTGCAGATTGTGTTAGGTGGATGGGTTTCGAGTAATTATGCAGCCCTAGCTTGTGTGGATTTCCCAACTTGTCATGGCCAATGGTGGCCCGAGATGGAATTTAGGCAAGGTTTTCATTGGGTGCGTGAGCTTGGCCTCACCGCCACAGGTGAATACTTGAGTCATGCCGCCTTAACCGCGATTCATTGGGCGCATCGACTGGGCGCGGCGGCAGTCTTTGTAGCAGTTTTGAGTTTGGCATTGGCATTAGTTCGGTTTGGCGCGCGCGCTTATGGCTTCATCTTAGTCGGTATTTTGCTGCTGCAGGTGAGCTTGGGGATTGCTAATGTTCTAGGGAGCCTGCCGTTATTTGTGGCTGTTGCTCATAATGCTGGTGCGGCAGGGTTACTGTTGGCCATGGTAATGATAAACTGGGCACTTTATCCAAGGCGTATGTTCTGATGCTCTCTCCTAGTCTCTCCCCCCCGTTTTACGCTCGTTTGCGGCAGTTTTATGCACTGACTAAGCCGCGTGTGGTCTCCTTGATTGTATTTACAGCGGTTATTGGTATGTTCCTGGCGACACCAGGGATGGTGCCCTTGTCAGTTTTATTAGCAGGCACTATAGGGATCGCTTTGGTGGCAGGTGCTGCTGCTGCTATGAACTGTTTGGTTGAGCAAAAAATTGATGCCTTAATGGCCAGGACTAAGGCGCGCCCACTACCGCAAGGCCAAATTAGCAGTCTGGAAACATTGATTTTTGCGGGTATTGTTGGTGGGATCGGTTTGGGCTTGTTGCTGCATTGGGTGAATGCCTTAACGATGTGGATGACTTTGGCCACCTTTGTTGGCTATGCAGTGATTTATACCGTGATCTTAAAACCGATGACGCCGCAAAATATTGTGATTGGCGGTGCTTCTGGGGCAATGCCGCCTGTGTTGGGTTGGGCTGCGGTGACAGGCGATGTCTCGGCACAGGCCTTAACTTTATTTTTGATTATCTTTGCTTGGACCCCGCCCCACTTTTGGGCTTTGGCGCTTTATCGCAAAGATGAATATGCTAAGGCTGGTGTGCCGATGTTGCCCGTCACTCACGGCGACCGTTATACCCAAATACAAGTCTTGCTCTATACCTTGATTTTGTTGGCATGTTCAACGCTGCCTTTTGTGACGCGACTCAGCGGTTTGTTGTACTTGATTTCGGCTTTGATATTAGGTGCTATTTTCTTAGTCTATGCGGTCAAAATTAATACTAACTATAGTGACGCTCTTGCGCGTCGCACGTTCCGCTATTCGATTTGGTATCTGACTTGGATTTTTGCCGCATTATTAACCGATCATTATTTACAGCCTTATCTACCGGGATAGCACATGCGCATTCAACGCTGGTGCTGTAGTTTGGTTTTGTTGTGTTGCTGCTTATTAATTGGCTGTAGCCCTGCTCCGGAGAAACTGTCTTTTAAATTGACGGATATTACTGGGGCTAGTTTTGGTCAGGATTTTCGGCTCATCGACCATGATGGGCAACCTCGCAGCTTGGCGGATTTTCGGAAAAAGGCAGTGGTGGTTTTTTTTGGTTACACCCATTGCCCTGATGTATGCCCAACGACCTTAGGCGAAATGGCAGTTGTGATGCAGGATTTGGGTGGGGCTGCACAGCAGGTTCAGGTGTTATTTGTGACGGTTGATCCAGAGCGAGATACGCCTGCAGTGCTCAAACAGTATGTGCCAGCATTTCACCCCTCGTTTTTAGGACTTACGGGATCTGCCGAGGAGATCGCCAAGACTGCCAAAGATTTCAAAGTGTATTTTCATAGACAGAATCTAGGCGATGGCGCTTACAACATGGACCATACTGCGGGGACTTATATTTTCGACCCCCAAGGTCGTATTCGTTTGTTTGCGCAATATGGTGCTGGGGCGAGCAATCTCAGCCATGATTTGAAGTTATTGTTAAATCTGCCAACCCCATAATTTTTGTTCGGCATTCAATGTCCCTTCAGATTCAATAAAAAGCCCCGCGGTGAAGCGGGGCTTGGTGAATCGGCATATCTGAAGAGGGATTTGAAGTGCAAACCTTAATGGGTGGCACCCATGACCGACTTCATTTTATTGAGCGCTTTGACTTCAATTTGGCGAATACGCTCAGCGGAGACGCCAAACTCAGTGGCTAAGTCATGCAGTGTTAAGGGATTTTTTTCGGTTAACCAACGTGCTTCAATAATGCGTCTGCTACGATCATCTAGATTAGCCAGGGCATTGCTTAATCCATCAACGCGTAGTGTTGCATCTTGCTCAGCCTCAAGCAGGGCTGCAGGTTCTGCGTTCTCAGCGGTTAAATAACTGATTGGTGAAAAGTTATCTTGATCATCGTCGATAACAGGGTCTAGCGCCGCATCTTGATTGAGCATACGGGCTTCCATTTCCACAACCTCTTCGGGCTTCACCCCAAGGTCTTTAGCGATCTCGCGAACTTCATCAGGGCCTAAGGTGGCTGTACTGTGGCGCATGCTACGTAAATTGAAGAATAGTTTGCGTTGTGCTTTGGTGGTGGCAATTTTAACCAAGCGCCAGTTGCGAAGGACAAACTCATGAATTTCCGCGCGAATCCAGTGCATAGCAAATGACACTAAGCGCACACCGCGCTCTGGATCAAAACGCTTTACGGCTTTCATCAAGCCAATATTACCTTCTTGAATGAGGTCGGCTTGGGGCAGGCCGTAGCCAACATAGCCGCGAGCAATCGACACCACTAAGCGTAGGTGCGAGAGTACGAGTTGACGGGCAGCTTCAAGATCGCCGTGATCGCGTAGTCGACGACCGTATTCGGTTTCTTGCTCTTGCGTCAGTAAGGGAATGCGGTTGACTGCCTGAATGTAGTTCACCAGACTGCCAGAAGCCGAAGGCATTGGTAATGTGATGGTATTCATAGTGGTCTCCTTCATGAGATGCTAGTTTAGCACTCTGCACAATAGAGTGCCAATAATTTTAGTGATATGCAATAGCGCTTTAAAAAATCAATAAAATCAGAAGCTTATGAAATTATTTGGTGTTCCATAAATGGCGCGCCACGGATAGGTATGCACCCAATCCGCCAAGAATTGCGGCAGCGCACAGTAAACCAAGACCCCACTCTAGGGGTAGTGGCGGTATGCTCAGAGGAATGTCGTAGAGCGCTGAGAGTTGCACGAGTTCGGTGTTGAGCACGATCAGGGTCGCGCTAACTAGGCCCCAAGCAATGCCTCCGCCAATCAGGCCTAACACGTAACCGAAGTAGAGGAAGGGTCGGCGGATGAAGGTATTGGTGGCGCCGAGCAGGCCCTGGACATCAATTTCATCGCGATGATTCATGCATTGCAATTGAATGCTTTGGAAAACAATGGCTAGAACGGTAATTGCTAGGGCGCCTGCCAATAGACCGAGTGCGCTACGTCCTAGGCGTAGCAGGCTATCGAGGCGTCTAGCCCATTCGGTATCCACTTGAACGGTCGAAACTTTCGGCCAAGCAAGTAGCTCTGTACGTAATGCATCGAGTGTCGCTGCGCTATGGTCAATAGTGGAAATAATGAAGGCATCGGGCAGCGGGTTTTGGGTTAGGCCTGCCATAATATCTGCCCATCCGGTGCGTGCCTTCATCGCTTCTAGTGCTTGGGCGCGTGGGATAGTGCGGTAGCTACTGACGCCAGCATGGGTTTGTAGGCGCTGTTCGATTTGTTTGAATTGCGTGGCGCTCGCATCTTGTGCCATGAACAGATTGATCTGTGGGTGTGGCGAATAGGTATTGGTGAGCGTTTGTAAATGATGGATGATTAAGCCGCAGGCCAATGGTAATGCCAGTGTTGTGCCAATCATTAATAAGCTGACTAAGCTCATCAGCGGAGGATGATAGAGTCGATACAGTGCTGTTTTCAGAGCGCGCCAATGGGCGCATAGGTAAGTTTTCATGCCCGCAACTTTCCGTGATTTAGTTCGATCAACCGCGGTTTGAATTGAGTCACGAGCTGACGGTCGTGACTGGCTAGAATCACGGTGGTGCCGCTGAGGTTGATTTTACGAAATAAAGCGCCAATTGCTTCTGCGTCGTCAGCATCTAAGTTGGTCGTTGGTTCGTCGGCAAACAGTAATATGGGTTGATGTACGATTGCGCGCGCAATACGTAAGCGTTGTTGATCACCACCAGATAAAGACATGGGGCTGTGTTCTGTGTATTGGTTAAGGCCTACAGTTTCAAGCACGCTTAAAGCTTGGGCTTGCGCGCTTTGCCGATCAATACCAGCAATATCCAGAGGTAATAGCACATGCGCCATCACGCTATGATTAGGTAGTAATTTGACATCGTCGAGGATTAACCCGCATTGGCGCCGCAGGTAAGGTAGTTCGCTAGTCGACATGGTGCTGGTATTGTGTCCTGCGACTATCACTGTGCCGGAATACGGTTGCTCTAGCGCAGCCATTAAGCGCAACAGTGTGCTTTTGCCAGCGCCGGATGAGCCAATCAGACAAATGCGCTCGCCAGCATCAATAGTGAGATTGATGTTGTGTAACACTTCTTTACCACCGGGGTAGCGATGGAAAACATTGTTTAGGCTAATTTGATTCATGTGGGGGCGGGGTATCAAATAAGGCATTCACAAACTCCTCAGCATGAAATGGTCTGAGGTCGTCTAGGGCCTCGCCTACCCCGATAAAGCGTACCGGTATTGGGGTAGTCGTCGCGCGTTGATAAGCAATGGCAGCAATAATGCCACCTTTGGCCGTGCCGTCGAGTTTGGTGATGATTAAACCGCTGACCGCGAGTGCCTTGTCAAAGGCGGCGACTTGGGCGAGCGCATTTTGACCGGTGTTGGCATCAAGTACTAATAGCACTTCGTGGGGTGCATCTGGGATAGCTTTGGTGATGACGCGTTTAATTTTGCGAATCTCGTCCATTAAGTGTAGCTGTGTTGGTAAGCGGCCTGCAGTATCCGCAATGATCACATCGATTTTGCGTGCCTGGGCAGCTTGAATAGCGTCAAAAATAACCGCAGCAGAGTCCCCTGAGGCTTGGCTAATAACGGTGACTTGGTTACGCTCACCCCATGTGATGAGTTGTTCGCGGGCGGCGGCACGAAAGGTGTCGCCCGCAGCCAAGATCACTGACTTGCCTTGACTTTGGAAGTAATGGGCAAGTTTGCCAATGGAGGTCGTTTTGCCGGCGCCATTGACGCCGGCTAGTAAAATTACAAAAGGTTTGTGACCGCTGATATCTAAAGCGACCGACACGCTTTGTAACATTCGCGCTAGGCTATCGCGTAGAGCGTTATGTAATTGTGCAGCATCGGTGTAGCGCTCTTTGCGAGCGCGTTCGCGCAACTCGAACATCAGATGCATAGTGGCACTCACCCCAACATCTGCTGTTAACAGCGTGGTTTCAAGTTCTTCATAAAATGCGCCATCTATGAGCCGCCCTGGACGAAATACGCTATTCAGGTGGTGGGCGAATTGGTCGCGGGTTTTGCTCAGGCCCTGTCGTAGGCGCGAGAGCCAACCGGTGCTCGGTTGTGGGCTGGTGGTCGGTTTGCGAGAGCCAAACATGCGAGTGAGATTCTTTGGGGTGGCGTCAGCAGAAGGCATCGAGATGATGACAGTTCATTTTCAAGGTATATTTTAACAGGGGGCGATCCACTTGGGGGCGCTAGTCGTGGTGAGTTTTGGTTTGCCATTTTGGTTTGCGATTCTGAGTGTTTCTGGATATGTTTGGATATAAGAGGGTAGAGCGCAGCTTAGCGTTTTCTGTCACACTCTAGGCGCGTGAATTGTGAAGATTTGAATATCTGCCGATGTGCGGCATGGAGTGCAATGTGTTTGCTTGTATCACTGAGGTGAAAGTTAAATTTATGTTTAATATCAATAAGTTATTTTTTATTTGTAGTTTAAGTTTAGGACTTGTTTGCAGTCTAGATGGGGGTGCTGCAACGCTTGAGTCTGCGGTTGTCGAGCAGCAGTTAGCCAATGGTTTGCGAGTGCTCGTCAAACCGGATCGGCGCGCGCCTGTGGTGGTGAGCATGGTGTGGTACCGGGTCGGCAGTATTGATGAGCATAATGGTCAGACCGGCGTTGCGCATATGCTAGAGCACATGATGTTCAAAGGCACACGTAAGCTTGGTGTCGGAGAGTTCTCAAAGCGCATTGCTGCCGCAGGTGGACGTGAGAATGCGTTCACTAGTAATGATTACACTGGTTATTTTCAGACTTTACATAAGTCAGCATTGCCATTGGCGTTTGAATTAGAAGCGGACCGTATGGCGAATTTAATGATGAACCCGGCTGAGTTTGATAAAGAAATCAAAGTCGTCATGGAGGAACGGCGCTGGCGCACCGATGATAAACCCTTGGCGCTGGTGCGCGAGCGATTGATGGCGACCGCTCTGATTGCCCACCCCGCTCGCAACCCAGTGGTCGGGTGGATGAATGATTTAGAGAACATGCGGCTAGAGGATGCGCAAGCGTTCTACAACACATGGTATGCACCTAACAATGCCACCATTGTAGTGGTTGGCGATGTTGAGCCAGCGGCTGTCTTTGCCCTCGCGCAGCAACATTTTGGTACGATTGCGAGTAAGTCTTTGCCTGTGCGTAAGCCGCAACTCGAGCCACCGGCTTTGGGCATGAATCAAATTCGAGTGCAAGCGCCAGCCGAGTTACCTTATGTGTTAATGGCTTATCGCGCGCCGCGTCTGCAAAATTCCCAAAATGACTCAGAGTATTACGCGCTAGAGATGCTCGAGGGTATCTTGAGCGGTCATGAGGCGGCGCGTCTGCCACAACGTATGGTGAAGACGGATCAAATTGCTAATTCGGCGGGCGCTGAGTATGACGGTATTGGTCAAGGTCCGGGCTTTTTTTATTTGAGGGGCACGCCTGGTGCGGGACGAACAGCAGAGCAGGTAGAGCAGGCGCTGCGACGAGAGGTGAAGCGAGTGGTTGATGAGGGAGTGACTGAAGATGAGTTAAATCGAGTCAAGGCACAGTTAATGGCGGCTCAAGTTTATCAGCGGGACTCTATGTTTTATCAAGCCCAACAAATTGGTTGGATTGAAATGTCGGGGTTTTCACATCGGGATCTGGATATCTTGATGCAGCAGTTGCAAAAAGTCACGGTTGATCAAATCCGCGCAGTGGCTAAAAAATATTTGATTGATTCGCAATTAACGGTGGCTTACTTAGAGCCGCAACCGCTAAGCGGCCAGAAAAGACCTTCAGCGCCACCCGCAGGAGTGCGTCATGCGAATTAATCAGTTTATTCAGATGAGTTTGTGTTGGCTGTTATGGTGCGGTATAGGCCTGCAACAGGCTTGGGCAATTTTGCCAATCTCGCATTGGACAACAACAACGGGCGCTAAGGTGTATTTTGTCGCTAACCCTGGTTTGCCGATGTTGGATGTGGCGGTGGATTTTCCGGCAGGCAGTGTCTACGACCAAGCGTCTAAGGCGGGTGTGGCAGGGCTGACCCAAGGGCTGTTGCGACTGGGTGCGGATGGTTTATCTGAGGATCAGATTGCCCAACAGTTCGCCGATGTGGGTGCGCAATTGGGTGGGCGAATTGATGATGATCGTGCAGGTTTGTCCTTGCGGATGTTATCTGAGCCACGTCTACGCACAGTCGCCCTGACTTTAATGAGCCGCTTGTTGCGTGCGCCAGATTACCCAGAGTTGGTAGTAGCGCGTGAAAAGGCCCGTTTAATTGATGCGCTAAAAGAATCGGCGTTAAAGCCGGATACCCAAGTCGGTAAATTATTTTCTCAATTGGTCTACGGCAGTCATCCCTATGCGATTCAGAGTGATGCGGCAAGTGTGGCGCGGATTACGCGCGCTGATTTGCGTGCATTTCATCAGCAACATTTTGTTGCAGAGCGCGCAATTGTGGCCATCATGGGCGATGTAACGCGAGCCGAAGCGGAGAGGATTGCTGAGCAGTTGACGCAAGGCTTGCCACGCGCCACAGCGCCAGCGCTAACGCTTCCTGTGGTTGAACGGCTGAATCGTGGTGTAACGCGGATTGTGGCGCACCCGGCTTTGCAAAGTCATATTTTGATTGGGGGCCCAGGGATTGCACGTGCTGATCCTGATTATTTTGCCTTGTTTGTCGGTAACCATATTTTAGGTGGTGGCGGGTTTGTTTCGCGCATTACTGAGGCAGTAAGACAGCAGCGTGGCTTAGCCTATTCTGCTTATAGTTATTTTGCGCCTCAGCGCTGGGGCGGTATGTTTGTGATTGGAATGCAGACGCGTCGTGATCAAGCCAATGAGGCCTTGAGTGTCACGCGCCAAGTTTTGGCTGAGTATGTGGCGCAAGGTCCGACTGCAGCTGAGTTAGAAGCAGCCAAACAAAATATTGTGGGTGGATTTCCTCTGCGTATTGATAGTAACCGTAAGATAATCGAGTATTTGTCGGCGATTGGATTCTATCAGCTGCCTCTGACCTATTTAGATGATTTCGTCATGCGTGTTGAGCAAGTGAGTGCGGCGGATATTCGCGCTGCATTCGCGCGTCGCGTTGACCCCGCCAAGATGGTGACCGTTGTGGTTGGTGCCGATCGTGATGAAACGCAAACGGAGTCTAAGCCATAGCACGCGCGCATGCTACCCGCGGCACATTGCGCATTATTGGCGGTGCTAAGCGCCGACGCTTGATTCGCTTTCCCGAGGTCGAGGGCTTGCGTCCGACGCCTGACCGAGTGCGTGAGACGGTTTTTAATTGGCTAGGTCAAGACCTCACTGATTGCGCATGTTTAGATTTGTATGCCGGCAGTGGCGCCTTGGGTTTTGAGGCGGCTTCTCGCGGGGCGCAGCAGGTGGTGATGGTGGAGCGCGATGCCAATGCGGCTCAAGCCTTAGTTGCTAATGCAGCTTTGCTGGAGATGCAAGCAGTTACAGTGCAGCGGGTTGATGCCCTAGAATTTTTACGGCACCCTCGTATGCGATTTGATGTAATATTTTTGGATCCACCGTTTGCTGAGGATCATTGGCAGCAGTTATTTGAGCAATTGCCGCTGCATTTGAATGTGCAAGGCTTGGTGTATTGCGAGCGGCGGTTGCCCTTAGTGAATGTGCCAGGCTGGGAAATCGTGAAAAGTGGCCGGGCTGGACAAGTGCATTTTTATCTATTTAAACAGTTGTAAATGCTTGAGTATTTACTAATATACGGATCACAATGAATGAAGATTAAATTATGAATAAAGCAGTCTACCCAGGTACGTTTGATCCTATGACGCGTGGCCATGAGGATCTTGCGCGGCGTGCAGCGCGTATTTTTGATCATGTGGTGTTAGCTGTGGCCGATAGCAAAACCAAGCGCCCGATGTTTACCCTCGATGAGCGTATCGACATAGCGCGTACTGTGCTCAGTGATGTGCCGAACATTTCGGTTGTTGGGTTCTCTGGTTTGTTGATGCAATTTGTGCAGCAACAGCAAGCGCGAGTCGTCGTGCGAGGGGTTCGTGCAGTCTCTGATTTTGATTATGAATTCCAGCTCGCTGGCATGAATCGTAAAATGCATCCAGAATTTGAGACGGTTTTTATGACTCCAGGTGAAGAATATATGTTCGTGTCTGCTACTTTGGTGCGTGAAATCTCGACCATGGGTGGTGACATCTCAATGTTTGTCTCGCCTTTGGTTGCGGCACGCTTGCAAGAAAAGATCAAGGCGTCGAGGGCTTAATGGCGCTGATTATTACCGATGAGTGCATTAATTGTGATGTATGTGAGCCCGAGTGTCCGAACGATGCGATTTCGGCTGGCGAAGAGATTTATTATATCGATCCAATGCGTTGCACAGAATGCGTTGGGCATTTTGATAAGCCCCAATGTCAGATTGTGTGTCCGGTAGATTGTATTCCGCTAGACCCAGCTCAGGTCGAGACACCCGAGCAGTTGCAACTTAAGTATGAAGGCTTAATGGCGGCGAAGTCAGCGTTATAGTCGAGCGCAATGGGCTTGTACAATCAATATACTTAATCAGCTTGCACATACAGCTTGTACACTCAGTTTGCCCAGTCAGCTTACTTAATCATTCAGCCTAATCTTGTGCTGTAGTGATTAAGAGTCTTCGATTTTTACTATCCGTTAGCGGCGCTGACAGCCCGGACAAAAATAAGTAGCGCGTTGGCCTTGGCGGATTTCGCGAATATTGGCGCCACAGCGGCTACAAATATGATCGAGACGATCGTAGACTAAAAATTGATTCTGAAACACCCCCGCCTGACCATCGCTGCCCACGTAATCACGTAGGCTGCTACCTCCTGCGCTAATAGCCAGGGCGAGGGTTTCTTTAATGGCGATGACGAGCGATTCGCAACGCTTTAGACTTAAGCGATAAGCTGCTAGTCTAGGGTCTATATGCGCTCGATATAAGGCTTCGTTAGCGTAAATATTACCTACACCTGCCACGACATGACTGTCCATAATCACTAACTTAATAGCGGCACTGCGTTGGCGTGTCGCAGCATAGAGGACTGCGGCATTGAAGTCATCGGTTAAGGGTTCAGGGCCGATACGAGCAATTAACGGATGGGTGTTGATGTCGCCCCCGTGCCACAATACCAAACCAAACCGTCGCGGGTCGCGCAGTCGGACAATCGGGCCTAGACTGAATTCAAGATCAAAGTGATCGTGTTTTTGTGGTGGGATTTGTGCGTTGACTAGCCATAGTCGACCAGACATGCCCAAGTGGATAATGAGCGTGCCTGTGCCAATTTGAAATAATAGATACTTACCCCGGCGCGAGAGTGCATCAACCCGCTTACCCTGCAAGCGTTGTTCTAAGCCGCGAGGTATGGGTTGGCGCATGCCGCGATGTCGTACTACAGCACGGGTGATTTGTTGGGCCACAACTGTGGGGGCTAGACCACGACAAGTGGTTTCAACTTCGGGTAATTCAGGCATGAGTGAGTGCGCAGCTTGTGAATGGTCAGTTTAAGTATTATGAGTTAATGCCTGCGTCGTCGCCACCAGATCAAACCTCCGGTGAGCGCAAAAATCAAAGGGATAACAATCAATAAAATCCCGACGAGTAGGTATAAATGAATGGTATCCATACGTACTCTAGGGTCTATGCTTGGTCGGGGGTCAATAGCCGCCAACGTATCGTCACCGCTGAGCCAGTTGAGCATGCTCAGCCCTAACGCTAAGTTACCGCCATTACCTAAAAAAGTATTGGACAGAAACAAGCTGCTCCCGACAACAATGACGCGCTGTTTGCGCTCGCCGACGGTACGCTCTAAGGCGCTCGCCACATTCAGCGGGCCTTTGAGGTCAACGCCGGCATTGAATTGTGCACTATGTTCTGGTGTGTTTTTTTCTAACCAACCTTGGGATGCAACACTAATCAGTGGGCTCACCTGCCATGGTGTGCCAGGATGGGTGGCAATCGCCCGTGCATAGGGGAATACGGTGTTTTCATCTAATGCTGCCAATGCCGGATGGCGCGCATACAGACTACTGCTGCCGACAGCAAACACCGGAGGTCCTTGGCGCGGACTCACAGCGGGATCAATAATGGTGCCCGAACTGAGTGTGAGCCCTAGTAGTTCAGCCACCGATTGTAGGCCGTGTAGTGGCTCGGGACTGAGTAACCACAGCAGGTTACCGCCCCGTCCGAGATAGTCGAGCAATTTAGCGCTCTCCTGCGGTAGCAAGGGTGATTGGGGTTGCACAATCACTAAGACGCTGGTGTTGCTTGGCACGGCTTGCGCAAGGCTTAGATTTAACTTATTGATTTTTATGCCTTTTTCTTTGGCCTTTTGACCGAATTCACCGAGGTCATGGTTAGCGCGACCGTCAGGTTTGGGTTCGCCGTGACCTTCTAGCCAAAACACATCGAGTTGGTCGCCACGAAGTAGGCGCAACAAGGCATTCGCAAACTGTTGTTCATTAAAGTCAGCGAGCGCTATCGATTCCGTACGTTGTTGGTATTCGATGACCAAGGTGTTCGCTTCACGCGTGCCAGCGTGAGCGCTTTTTAGGGGTTGTTCGCGCGGATCAATCAGCGTGAGCGTTAAATCGGGTTTGATGCGTTGATAGCTGCGAAAGTGCTCCGTAATTTTTTTGTGAGAAATGGCGTTCGTAGGGTCTTGCCTGGGGACGTAAGCAGTGACTTGAATGCCAGATCTAAGCGCGATTAAGATGCTGCGGGTTGATGCTGAAACCGAGTGGCGTGCGCCGCGCGTGATATCAATTTCAGTGCGATATAGTCGCGCACCATAGGAGAGAGCCGCGCAGATCGTGATGAGTAAGCCGACCGTGAGGGCGCGGCGTAGCGTAGTGGGCAGCATAGCGAATGTTGTCATAGCGTTATATTAGCCCCGCAAGCGCTGACGATCGAGTTCGCGTATCGTCAGTATTAAAAAAAGCGTCATGAGTAGCAAGCCACAGCTAATGGCATAGCTGTCAATTAAGCCTTTGCCGAGCGGCTCAAAATTGAGTAGCGGCGAGAACACCTGCACCAGTGCAGCAAGGTAGGGCCAGCCATATTGGTCTAAGTTGTCTCCTAAGGTCTCACCAGCGAGTAGCATGATGAGAATCATGCCAAAACCGAGCAGGGCAGCGACTATGGGTTGGCGTGTCAGACTCGATGCGTATAGGCTGATCGCTGCAAAGCCTGCGCCTAGTAATATTAAGGCAGTAGCCATGCTCGCCAACAGTCCCCAATCCAGAGGCGTAGTGCCCATGATCATGATGGGCATGCTGATCACAATCGCCACAATGAATAAAAGCATCATCATTAAGCCGCAAAATTTACCAAGCACAATTTCGGTAATCGATACGGGTGCTGATAATAAAAGCGTGAGTGTTTGTTGACGTCGCTCCTCGGCAAGCATCCGCATCGCCAGTAGTGGCACGGCAAACAAAAAGACTGCAGCTGCAAGGGCTACGGTGGGTGCTGCGACCAATTCGGTGACCCCTGGGGGGTTCGCGAGCTGTAGCAGTTTGGCTTGCATTTGTAGGTAGTCATCTAAACGTTGTAAAAAGCTAAACCCTAAACATAAGGTCACGGCCGAGAGAATAAACCACGCTAGGGGCGAGTTAAATAGGGTGCGCAGTTCTTTACGGGCAATGGTGAGAATCATTGGTGTGCCTCAGTCGTCGTTTGTAACGTTGCTTTGTCCTCTGAGGTTTGAGTCAGATCAGCAAACAACTGCCCCAAGCTGTTGGCTGTAGATGATGAATTTTTTTCCGGTAGTTGACCACTAAAGACCAAGCGTCCTAAATGCATGATATAGGCACGCTGACACAGCGCTTCGATATCCGGCAAGATATGGCTAGATAGCAATACGCTGCGGTCTTTGCCAAGAGTCATGATTAGCGCGCGTATTTCAACGATTTGATTGGGGTCTAGGCCCACAGTGGGTTCGTCTAGAATAATTACTTGAGGGTCATGAATAATGGCTTGGGCAATCCCTAGGCGTTGTTGGTAGCCTTTAGACAGATGGGCAATTAATCGTTTCTGAACATTAGCCAGGCCGCAGCGTTCGATCACGGAAGATACAGCGGCCGCTTGATGGGTGCGTGGGATGCGATGTAGTTTAGCGACAAAGCGTAGATAATCGAGCGCGCTCAACTCTGGATACAGTGGTGGGGTCTGTGGCAGGTATCCCAGATGGGTTTTTGCCAATTGCGCTTGGTCGATTAAAGAGTAGCCGTGAATATGAACCGAGCCCGTTGTGGGAGCGAGGTTGCCTGATAGCATTTGTAAGATCGAGCTCTTACCAGCACCATTGGGCCCCAGTAAGCCCACAATTTCACCTGGATATAGTGCCAGGTCTAGGCTATGCACAGCCCAGTGTTGTCCATAGCGGCGAGATACACCTTGAGCGTGTAGCGTGGGTGTTGTCGTGTGCGGGATCGATTCGGTCATAGCCTGTATTTTATGTTAGTACGGTTAGTACGTTTAGTAGGTGCGTTTAAGTGGGTGCGTTTAAGTAGGCGGGTTTCATTAATTACATTTAAATGGTTACGTTTAAGCAGATCAGTTTAAGTTGAAAGATTAAGTAGAGAAGCTTGGATGTTCTGCACAAAGCCCAATAGCCTAGTGCACCCACTATTCCTTGGTGAATGGTGCGTGGCAATCGATATGGGTATCAGGGGGTGTATACAGGTGAGTCTAAACATAGCGAATTGGGCAGTGGATTGATCTAGAAACCAGTATTTGTCGTCTAAAGCGGTAAATCTCTATCACCATGTCTTGTCGTGGGTCGTAAATATACCTAATATGTCACACTTCATGTTAAGAACTAGATATTTACGGGTGCTGAGTTGTCGTTGTAGGACTGGTATTGATTGGCGCATGGCATTTTTTAACTAAATTTGAATATTTATAAAGTTGCACCTCAATTAAGATGAAACTTCAGAATCAATTGCTGGGTATTTTTGCGGTCAGTTTGTGTGCTTGTACCCCAGCACCGAAAATTGATTCATCAAAGACCACTTCACCTGCGCCAGTGGTGTTTGTCGCCGCGAATGCCGCCGCGCCACTACAACCCCAAGATCAAAATCAAACGCCAGCGCGCATGGAAGTGGCGCCACGAGCCCTGCCACTACCAGCGTTAGAGTTAACCGGCCCTATTCTGTTGAAGTTAATGCTCGCTGAGATTGCAGTTCAACGTGGCCAACTCAATATCGCCGTGAGCGCATTGCTGGACGTAGCGCAGGAGACTAAAGACCCGCGCGTCGCGCGTCGCGCGACCGAAGTGGCATGGGCGGCGCGATATGTACCGGTCGCACTCGATGCAGCGCGCCTATGGATGCAATTTGATCCGGATTCGCAACGCGCTCGCCAGACCTTGCTGACTTTATTAATCAGTCAGTCGCGATTTACTGAAGCGCAAAACCATGTACAGCTGTGGTTAAGTCAATCTCCGGAACAAGCTGGACAACGCTTTTTACAGCTCGCTACCTTGTTCTCCGGTAGTAAAGACAAGATAGCTTTACTAAACTTTGTACGCGTTATTGCCCAGCCTTATGCACAGATTCCAGAAGCACAATTCGCAATCGCGCAAGCAGCTTGGGACGCGAGCGATCGTGATCTTGCCTATGTCGCCGCCCAACAAGCTTTGGTTTTGCGCCCAGGTTGGGATTTGGCAGCGCTGTTTGTCGCTCAGATTCTGCAACGCAGCTCCGATGTCGAGGCCTTGGCCTACTTGAGTCGATTTCTACAGGCACACCCTGGTGCCAATGAGTTACGTCTAAATTACGCGCGCTTATTAGTGAATGCCCGCGATTACACTGAGGCGCGACTGCAGTTTGAGCGATTATTAAAAATTGCACCTGAGAACGTAGAGATGGCGATGGCAATTGCCACCCTCTCGATGCAGATGAAAGACTATGCGATTGCCGATGCGCAGTTGCAGCGTGTGCTGCAACTCTCGCCTCCCGATCCCGATGCTGTGCGTGTGTTTTTAGGGCAGGTGAATGAGGAGTTAAAACGCAATCTCGTTGCACTTAAGTGGTATGACGCGGTGAGCAGTGGTTCGCAATTTATTGTTGCGAAGTCGCGTTACGTCGGCATTTTGGTAAAGCAAGGCCAGCTTGCCCAAGCACGGCAATATTTGCACGGCCTGCAACCCGAGGACGCACAATTGCGATTGCAATTAATTTTGTTAGAAGCCAGTATCTTGCGCGATGCGGGAGCTTACGCTGAGGCATTTAATTTGCTTGGTCAGGCAACTGTGGCGAATACAGAGTCTACCGACTTACTCTATGAGTATGCGATGGCTGCTGAGAAGGTTGATCGTGTCGACGTATTAGAAGTGAATTTACGCAAAGTGATTGAATTGCAACCCAGTCACGCCCATGCTTACAACGCACTGGGGTTTACCTTGGCCGATCGCAATTTGCGTTTGGTTGAGGCCCGTGAATTGATTGAGAAAGGCTTGCAGCTGTCGCCAGATGATCCGTTTATTCTGGACAGCCTGGGTTGGGTGTTGCATCGTCAAGGTTTACAGCAGGAGGCATTGATTCATTTGCGACGCGCCTACGGACTGCGGGTCGATGCCGAAATTGCCGCGCATTTAGGCGAGGTGTTGTGGGTGCTGGGTCGGCGCGAAGAAGCGCGTAAGATTTGGTCTGAGGCGCAAACCAAAGCCCCTGGCAATGAACTGCTCAATAGTACGATTAAACGTCTCGAGGCGATCAGTTTGCAATCTGCACCATGATTATCGGGTTACAGCGATTCGCAGTCATTGGTTTGATATGTTGGCTCTCAGCCTGTGCGGTGCGTCCTCCAGTGACAACACCGTGGGCTAGCCCTTTTGACCTGATGGGGCGGGTTTTGGTGAGCGGTGGGGAGCGGGCTTTTAGCGCGCAGCTGCGGTGGGAGCATAACGCCATGGAGAGTAGGTTGTGGTTGATGTCCCCCTTAGGGCAAACGCTAGCCCAATTACAGGTAGACGCCCAGGGCGTAATTTTGCGCAACGCCCAGCAGCAAGACTATAGTGCGACCTCGGTCGAGTCCTTGACCGAGCAGGCCTTGGGTTGGATCCTGCCATGGACTTACTTGCAATATTGGGTGACAGCGGCTGTGGTGCCAAACTTACCGACGACAGCGCTGATACACGACCCCCAGGGGCGATTGTTAGGTCTGGAGCAAGGCGGCTGGCGCATAGCCTATGACTATTCGGGTCAAGACATCTTGCCGCGTCGCTTAGAATTGCGTCGGGGCACCCAGTTAATTCGATTCATGGTTGATACCTGGCAAGTTGAAGCAGGCTGAATAATGCTACAAAATACTGATACTAAAGGATTTGTTGAGTTTCCAGCGCCTGCCAAACTCAATCTGATGTTGCGGGTGATTGGGCGACGTGCGGATGGATATCATCAATTACAGACGGTATTCCGATTCATTGACTTCGCTGATACCGTAGCGCTGCGCTTGCGTCGTGATGGCCGCGTTCGACGGGTCGGCACCGTTGAGGGGGTGGCTGAAGACCAGGATTTAACGGTGCGCGCTGCACTTGCCTTGAAGCAGGCAACGGCCACGCACTGGGGTGTGGACATCAGAGTGACTAAGCGGCTACCCATGGGCGGCGGCCTTGGCGGTGGTAGCTCGGACGCCGCAACCGTCCTATTGGCACTCAACCAATTGTGGCAGACTGGCTTAGATCGACAGCAGTTAGAGGCCTTGGCTCTGCCCTTGGGTGCGGATGCGCCGGTGTTTATTTATGGTCAAACCGCCTTCGCCCAAGGCATTGGTGAGATTTTAAGTCCCTGGCAGGCTGATCCAGCATGGTATTTAGTGCTGGTACCACCGGTTTTAGTGTCAACAGTTCAGATTTTTCAACATCTAGAATTGAAACGAGACTCAGAACCGATTAAAATGGACGGCTTTCCTGATGTGGTTGGAAATGACCTTGAGTCCTTGGTCTGTCGGTTATATCCGGAAGTCGGTGCGCATCTAGAGTATTTATGTGCTGCCGGCATAGGCGGTGGGCAGATGAGCGGTTCTGGCGCTTGTGTATTTGCAGCCTTCCCAGACCAGACTAGCGCGATTGTGGCGCAAGCTAGATTACCGGCTGGAATACAGAGTTATGTTTGTCGTGGCTTAGATGTACACCCGTTGTCAGGGTTGGTTTCAGATAGTGGTTAAGTAGTATCTTTAATTGGTATCTACCTTCAACAGGGTAGTGATAGCAGTAGCGTGGTTGCATAATTTAGTGTAACATGCTGATTTTATTGTATAATTTGTGGCTCTTAGTGAGATCGTTCAGACCCGATCATGCGTCATGTTAATGCCCCAGCGGGGAGACAGACAGCACTTAGAGTTACAGTCTTGAGTTTCGGTTGGGGAGTCGCCAAGCTGGTTAAGGCACCGGATTTTGATTCCGGCATGCGAAGGTTCGAATCCTTCCTCCCCAGCCCCTTCCTACGTCAAGCGAGCTTCAGGGGGTAGTTGTGGCGCTAGATCGATTGATGGTCTTTACGGGTAATGCGAATCCACGCCTAGCGGAGGCAGTGGTTAGTCATTTGGATTTGCACATTGGGCGTGCCAAAGTGGGGCGTTTTAGTGACGGTGAAGTCATGGTTGAAATCCTTGAAAACGTCCGTGGTAAAGATGTCTTTATTCTGCAGTCTGTGTGTGCCCCGACTAATGATAATTTAATGGAATTACTGGTCATGGTAGACGCATTGAAGCGGGCCTCTGCAGGTCGAGTTACCGCAGCGATTCCCTACATGGGTTACGCCCGCCAAGACCGTCGTCCCAACTCATCACGTGTGCCGATTACTGCCAAAGTGGTTGCGAACATGATGACCAGTGTGGGTGTTGACCGGGTATTGACGATGGACTTGCACTCAGAGCAGATTCAGGGTTTTTTTGATATTCCTGTAGATAACATTTACTCCGGCCCTATATTGTTGGGCGATGTGTGGAAGCATGACTATAAGCAGCTGGTGGTGGTGTCTCCAGATGTGGGTGGGGTAGTGCGGGCACGGGCCTTAGCTAAACGCCTAGAGGCTGATCTTGCCATTATCGACAAACGTCGCCCGCGTCCAAATGTAGCAACAGTGATGAATATTATTGGTGAAGTAGCGGGCCGCACCTGTGTGATTGTGGACGATATGGTCGATACCGCGAACACCTTGTGTGAAGCGGCCGCCGCATTAAAACGCCAAGGTGCGGAGCGGGTTCTGGCCTACTGTACGCATCCAGTACTCTCTGGCACGGCAGTTGAACGTATCGCAGCCTCGGCGCTCGATGAAATTGTGGTCACAGATACCATTCCATTAACTGAAAATGCTCGTAAGTGCGGCAAGATTCGGGTCTTATCGGTGGCTGGTTTGGTGGCGGAGACCATGCGTAGAATTAGTGCAGAAGATTCAGTCAGCTCCTTGTTTGTTGAATAAGGGGTTGGATATAGACGTGGGGATCTAGCATAGTGCCGGATCTCTTTTTAACGCAGGACTAGTCTGGTCGCGGGCCTCCTGCACATTTTGGAGAGTAAGATGAAAATTGAAGTTACAGCGTTTCCGCGTACGAATGAAGGCAAAGGTGCGAGCCGCCGCCTACGTACGACCGGGCGTGTCCCAGGCGTAATTTATGGCGCCGGTAAGGATGCGCAAAGCATTGAATTAGATCATAAGGCCTTGTTGCGGAATTTAAAAATCGAGGCTTTTCATGCTTCTATTCTCGATATCGTCATCGACGGCAATACCGATAAAGTATTGTTGCGTGACTTCCAAATGCATCCATGGAAAGAGCAAGTACAGCATGTCGATTTTCAGCGTGTCGACCCAGCCAAAAAAATCCACATGGCTGTACCTTTGCACTACATCAATGAGGAAGTGTCGCCTGGCGTGAAAATTGGTAAAGGCTTAGTGCAACATATTATCAATGAGTTAGAAATACTCTGTCTGCCGAGTGACTTGCCTGAATTTATTACGGTCGATTTGAAAGACTTGGGCATTGGCGCTTCTGTTCACGTGACAGATCTGGTATTGCCAAAAGGCGTTGAGCCGGCACCTAAGATGAGGACGGACAACCCAGCAGTGGTCAGCGTGCAAGTGCCACGCGAATCTGCTGCTGATGCTGCCCCGGGTGCTGCACCTGTGACACAAATCACGGGTCAAGCGGTTGACCCTGCTGCAGGTGATAAAAAAGCCTCAGAGAAAAAGCCGGCCGCTAAGAAGTAAGTATCAAAGCCGCATGCGGGTCTCTAGTAGCTCGCATCTTGCGCTAAGCGCCCGTCAGAGTAGTCGTACTGGCGGGCGTTTGTTTTGCTAGGCAAATAGTGAGGGCAATAGCATTGGCCAGCTGGATGACCATGAAAGAATGCTCATGAAATTGATTGTAGGTTTAGGAAACCCTGGTCCAAAATATACAACTACCCGACATAACGCTGGGTTTTGGTGGGTAGATGGTTTGGTGCAACGCCTAGGTGCGCAGATGCGCATGGAGGCTCGCTTTCATGGTGAGATTGCTAAAGTAAATAGCGGTGGCGAGGACTTGTGGTTACTTAAACCATCAACCTTTATGAATGAGTCAGGGCGAGCAGTGGGCGCGGTTGCAGACTATTTTAAAATCGCCCCGATTGATATATTAATTGTGCATGACGAACTCGATCTAGTGCCAGGAGTGGTTAAACTAAAGTTTGGTGGAAGCGGCTCTGGTAATGGCGTGCGAAATGTGATCAGTCGTTTAAGCACTAAAGATTTTTGGCGACTTCGGATTGGTATTGGTCACCCGCGAGAATTCTCAGCCAACTCGCAAGAGGTCGTGGATTATGTGCTGCATGCGCCACGTAAAGAGGAGCAAATGGTAATTGAAGATGCGATGTATCGTGCCTATGAACAATGGCCTTTGATCGTGAGCAGTGAGATGGAAACAGCGATGCACAGACTACACACTAAAGCGGGATAGCCAGTTTACCGATACGCCCCGTAGATGTGTTGTATACGCAATCAATATTGAATAACTACTTTTTATTAATGGTTTAACACATATGTCACTCAAATGCGGAATTGTTGGTCTGCCCAATGTTGGAAAATCAACCTTGTTTAATGCGCTGACCAAAGCAGGAATTGCAGCGGAGAATTATCCATTTTGTACCATTGAGCCAAACGTGGGGATTGTGGAAGTGCCTGATCCAAGACTAACGGTATTGAATGACTTACAAAAACCAGAGCGGGTATTGCCGGCGACAGTGGAGTTTGTGGACATTGCAGGCTTGGTGGCGGGAGCATCTAAAGGTGAGGGTTTAGGCAACCAATTTCTCGCTAATATTCGAGAAACCGATGCAATCGCCCATGTGGTGCGTTGCTTTGAAGATGAGAATGTGGTGCATGTTGCTGGAAAGATTGATCCGCTAGACGATATCGAAACGATCAATACCGAATTAGCGCTTGCTGATTTAAGTGCCGTAGAGCGGCATTTAGCTAAAAATGTAAAGCTGGCGCGATCAGGTGGTGATAAAGAGGCCGCACGTCTGGTGGCGGTGTTAGAGAAGTGTCAGACGGTATTGAATGAGGCGCGTCCTGTGCGTGCGCTAGATTTAGATCCAGAGGAGCGCGCGCTATTAAAACCATTATGTTTGATTACCGCTAAACCCACCATGTATGTGGCTAATGTGCGTGAAGATGGTTTTGAAAACAACCCTCACCTAGATGCAGTACGTAATCTGGCGATACGAGAACAGTCGCCGGTGGTGGCGGTATGCGCGGCGATTGAAGCCGAAATCGGCGAGATGAGTGCTGAGGATGCCGCTGTATTCTTGGCTGATTTGGGCATGCAAGAGCCAGGCTTGAATCGGGTGATTAGTGCAGGCTACACATTATTAGGGCTGCATACATATTTTACGGTAGGGCCGAAAGAAGTTCGTGCCTGGACCATCCACCAAGGGGACTCTGCGCCACGTGCAGCAGCAGCAATTCATACCGACTTTGAAAAAGGATTTATTCGCGCTGAAGTGATTGCCTACGAGGATTATATTGCGTGTAAAGGCGAGCAAGGCGCGAAAGAGGCAGGGAAAATGCGTCTAGAGGGCAAAGAGTATATTGTGAAGGACGGTGACGTGATGCATTTTCGATTTAATGTGTAAGTCATCCATGCTGATGTAGTGTATAAATCAGTGATAGGCAAGGTTTTTTTAGTTTAATCCAGTTTAGGCCAGACTCAATAATAAAACAGTACAGGCTTCTAATTTAAACGGGTCTGGCGAACTCAGGTATTGGGAGGTTTAGCGTGAGTGATTTAATCTTAACCCGTGTAGAAGATCGCGGTGCTGAAGGGCGAATTGCCTATATCACGGTGAATAATCCGGCGCGCCGTAATACCTTGGGTATGGCAGGTAAGCGGGCAATAGCTGCGACATTTAATGAGCTCGCGCAAGATGAAAAAATGCGGGTTGCAGTGATTACAGGTGCAGGTGATAAATCATTTATTGCCGGCGCAGATATTCATGAAATGAAGGATTTAACACCTGAGGAGGCAGAGGTTGAACACACCCTAACCCATGTCGCTAATCAGTCGATCAGAAACTTTCCGGTGCCAGTGATTGCACGCATTAATGGTTATTGTTTAGGTTTCGGAATGGAGCTTGCTGCTGCTTGCGATTTGCGAGTTGGTATTACCACTGCAAAATTTGGAATGCCAGAGGTGCGTGTGGGTATTCCATCGGGCATGGAGGCGGTTTTGTTACCTAAATTAATTGGATGGGGTAAGGCTGCAGAGTTAATATACACGGGTGATGTGATCGATGCCGCAGAAGCTTATCGAATTGGTTACTTACAAAAACTAGCGACCGCCGAGCAATTGGATGCTGCTGTCGAGCAATGGGTAAGCTCTATATTGCTAGGCGGACAACGGGTGATGCGGTTACAAAAGACTTTGATCAATGATTGGGAGCGGATGTCGGTGACTGATGGCATTTGGGCAGGTATTCGCGCTTGTGTGGAGTCGCGTCGCACAGATGAGCCTAAAAGAATGATGCAGGCATTTATTGATCGTAAGAAGAAATAATCTCAGGCAAAACGTTCATAAATCATGGCGAACGCTATCGAATTGCAATCCACAACACATAGAAAGCAATTGGGGGTAGATATATGTTTAGTTTACAAGGGACGCAAAATTCACTAATAGCTGTCGTATATGTGCTGCTGTGTAGTGCGGCAATCGCAGCACCAGATGATTCAACAAAGCATCCACCGCAGTACCCATCAAAGCCAGTACGATTGATTGTGCCGTTTGCGCCTGGGGCGGCTCAAGACATAACTGGTCGATTGGTCGCACAACGACTCTCTGAATTATGGTCACAACAGGTGATTGTGGATAACCGGCCTGGTGCAGGCTCAAGCATTGGTTCCCAGATTGTGGCGCGAGCAGCACCGGATGGGTTTACTTTACTGTTAGGGAATGAAGCGCTTGCCATTAATCCCTATTTGGGCACTAAGGTTACGTTTGATCCTACGCGTGATTTGACACCAGTGAGTCTTATTCTCATTAATCCACGTCTGTTTGTGGTGCATCCAGGCTTTGCAGGTGATTCCATCAAAGAGGTTATTGCGCTTGCAAAAGCTAAGCCTAACTCACTAAGCTATGGTTCATCAGGTATTGGTACGGGAGGACATTTAGCCGGTGCATTATTAGCGATAATGTCGGGGACTGAAATGACCCATGTACCTTATAAAGGGGCGGCACCGGCTATGACTGATGTGGTCGCACGTCAAATCCAATTAGTTGCAGCAACGATTATGAGTGCGATACCATTTTTGAATGGGGGTCGATTGCGACCGATTGCGGTGACTTCTGCAATGCGTAGCAGTGTGTTGCCGGCAGTGCCTACGGTAGCGGAGAGTGGATTGCCAGGCTACGAGGCCATTGCATGGTCGATGCTGTTAGCACCTGCAAAAACGCCTGTGAGTATTGTTGGCAAGGTGCATGCAGATACGGCACGATTTTTGGATAGATCAGATGTAAAAGCGCGCCTAGTCAATGAGGGAGCAGAGAGCGCTGGTTGGGATCCTAAAAAATCCAGAAATTATTTTGCGGTAGAAGTGGCACGTTGGTCTAAGGTTGCTCGCGATGCTGGTGTCAAAGCCGAATAATTAAGAGTTTAAAATTCAGTGCCAAGGGTGTAACGATGTTGTTAGCTTGCATTGCTGATGATTTTACTGGCGCAACCGACCTTGCAAACAATCTCGTGCGTGCAGGATTACGTACTCTGCAAACGATTGGAGTGCCGGTTGATGTGTCTGCGGCGCTGGCAATAGCGCAATACGATGCCATCGTTGTGGCCTTAAAGACACGCACGATCCCAGTGCAAGATGCCATCGATCAATCGCTAGCAGCCCTGACGTGGTTGCAGCGTTGCGGTGCAACTCAAATTTATTTTAAATACTGCTCAACCTTTGATTCCACACCAGCGGGAAATATCGGACCGGTGACGGAAGCGTTGATGGATGCTCTAGATTGTGACTTCACGATTGCATGCCCAGCATTTCCAGAAAATGGTAGAAGTGTTTTTAGAGGCTATTTGTTTGTGGGGGATCAGCTGCTGAGCGAGTCTGGTATGCGTGATCATCCGCTGACTCCGATGTGCGATGCGAATCTGGTTCGGGTGTTACAGGCGCAAACAAAACGCAAGGTAGGGCTGATCCCTTATGATTGTGTAGCGCAGGGTGCAGTGGCTATACATGAACGTATAGCAGCGCTGAAAGCTGAGGGTGTGAGTATTGCAATAGTAGATGCAGTGTCAGACAGTGATCTGTTGGCGCTAGGCCCAGCACTGCGGCAGATGCCTTTAATCACTGCCGGATCTGGTGTGGCGATTGGCCTAGCTAAAAACTATCTTGAAAATATCTCTCCAGTGTTGCAAGTGCAGCAGCAACGGTTGCCTAGACATGGTGGTTTACGCGCTATTTTAGCAGGCAGTTGTTCAATAGCAACCAATGCCCAAGTCAGTTATTGGCAGGCTAGCGGAGGTGCGGCTTATGAAATTGATGTGTTAGCGTTGGCAGCCGATGAATTAAACGTAGATGGCGTGATGCGATGGGCGTTAACAGAGCTGATGCAAGCGCCAATATTAATTTATGCCACTACTGACGCGCAGCGTCTTGCGCAGATCCAAGACCAATTGGGTGCGTCTCATGCTGGTGCCTTGGTTGAGCAAACCATGGCCAAACTGGCGCAACTGTTAGTGGCAGCAGGGGTGACGCAATTGGTGGTGGCAGGTGGCGAGACTGCTGGCGCGGTAGTCCAAGCTTTAGGGATTCAAGCATTACAGATTGGCCCACAAATTGATCCAGGTGTGCCATGGACTGCCGTTGTGGGTGGTCCAGGCCTGCTGTTAGCCTTAAAGTCGGGCAACTTCGGCACTAAGGATTTTTTTACAAAATGTTTTACACAATTGGACTATTATGAACGAAATACAATTACGTGAACAAATTTGCCTCACGGCGAAATCATTATTCGATCGAGGCCTCACCCATGGCAGTACCGGTAATATTAGTGTACGTTGTGAGGATGGTTGGCTATTGACGCCTACCGGATCAAACCTGGGTGGCTTAGATCCTGCGCGCTTATCAAAACTCGATTGGTCTGGTCAGTTAATCTCAGGTGACGCCCCCTCGAAAGAAAGTTTTTTACATCTGTGCATGTATCAACAACGCCCAACCAGCGGCGCAGTGATTCATCTACATGCAACCCATTCGGTTGCGGTATCGGTGTTAGCGGATATCAACCCTGATAATGTGCTGCCACCGATTACCGCTTATTATGTGATGCGTATTGGCACGTTGCCGCTAGTGCCGTATTTCGCGCCTGGCGATATGGCTTTGGCCCATGCGGTGCGCGACTTGGCGAGTCGTCATCACGCAGTGCTCTTGGCTAACCACGGCCCTGTGGTTGCAGGCAGTCATCTGTTGGCGGCAAGTGATGCTATTGAAGAGTTAGAGGCAACGGCAAAATTACATTTATTATTGCAAGGTCATCGTGTTCGCTGTTTAACTGATGCGCAATGTACACAATTAAAATAATTAAAATAATTAAAATAATTAAAAGGCAATTGAGTGACTGATTGGATTAATAATACATATTTTGCAATGCTGGGCATGCAATATTGATAATGAATAATCAATCCATAGATTTTTATTCGCACTTGTGTTTATTGGGTGTAATGCTATGCCTATTAACCGCGTGTGCAGGTGGCGGTGGTAGTGGATTATCTCAATTGGAGTTACTTCGAGCCATTGAGTTGGATGATGTCAGTTACGTGCATGGCAACATTCAGCGTGGGATCTTGCATGCCAATCAAATATTGCCAGTGCCAGGCTATCCCGAGGGCGCACCCTTGGTTACTGTAGTAGCCCGTGAGGGTGCTTTGAACGTGATGCGCTATTTAATTGCGGCGCGTGCAGATTTAAATGCACGCACACCGACGAATGAAACCGCACTTATGTTAGCTGCTTATTTTTATGATGAGCGTCATGGTGTGCAGCGTCATGATCAAATTGTGCGGCTATTAGTGGAGGCTGGTGCAAACTTGGAAAATGATATCCATAGTTACACTCCATTGTCTTATGCTGCTTATAGTAATCGGGGTGATGCCTTGCGATACTTACTAGAGCGTGGGGCCCGTGTTGATGCAAGTGCCAGAGGTGGCGTGAGTTCTCGTAATACGCCCTTGATGATGGCTGCTATGCAAGGCCATACCGAGCTCGTGAGGTTGTTGTTACGTGCCGGAGCAGATCCATCGATTCGAGTCCTGCATGGCGCGACAGCGACGGAGTTTGCTCTGAAATACCGACATGCACAGATTGAATACTTATTAGCATGTGCTCAATCGCGACCATTACAAGTCTCTTTCGCAGCGCATTGTGAAGGTGTGCAGTCTATTGGCGCTCGTTAAGCGCTTGGGGTAGGTGTTGCGGTAGTTTGTGGTTTTAGGCTGATCAATACGACGCCGCCTAATACAAAAGTGGCGCCAATCAATTGGATGACGGTGATGACTTCATCTAAAAATAACCACCCAAAGACTAATGTGGCTAGTGGCCCGACACAACCGACCAACGAGAGTTGATTAGCGCCAATGCGTTTAAGCCCTTCGGCCATTAACCACAGTGGTAACACAGTCGCAAATATGGCTAATATCGCAACAATCTGATAGACCGCTGGATCTACGTTGAGTGTGCTCAGTGGACGAGTTGCGCAGAAGTGACCCACGACAAATGCAGTGGCAATCAAGGAAGCATAAGCAGTAAAGCGGATAGCACCAAATTTGAGCACTAACTGACTGCCTGCGACCAAATAAGTTGCATAGCTACTTGCGCTACCAAAGACTAATAGCGCACCCCAAGCGGTGATCGCTAATTGATTGCCCAAATAGACTTCGGCCGAGAAAGTCAGTGCAATACCCAAGTAAGACAGCACTAAAGAACATAAATGACGTGGTTTTAAGGGTTGCTTAAGAAATAGTGCAGACATGATTAAGACTAGTGTGGGATAGAGATAGAGAATCAATCGCCCTAGACCCGCTGATATATATTGCAAGCCTGCAAGATCTAACCAACTCCCTAAGTAATAACCAATAAACCCCAAGCCAAGCATTCCAGCAATGTCTCTGCGATCCAATGTAGTGGTGGGGCGACCTGCCCACCATGCCATGAGGATAAATAGGGGTGCGGCAAATAACATACGCAAAGCCAGTAGGGTGAGTGGGTCTACACCGTAGCGATAGACCGCTTTGACCAGTACTGGTTTGCTAGAAAACGCAACAGAACCGAGGAGCACACAGGCAACGCCAATATAGGCGCTACGTTGCGCGCTGGTGATTGCTTGCACTAGCGGCGTCGCCCGCCAAGTATTGAGCCTAAGACGCCACGGATAATTTCACGACCAATTTGCGAACCGATTGCCCGCATTGCACTCTTGGCGGCGACTTCTAAAATTCCATCGGAGGCTCTGCCCCGCGTTGCGCTTGAGGCTGCTTTTGATCCAGTTATTGTGGATTGCTGTGGAGGGGTGTTGTTCGCAGTAGCCTGCGAGGTGGCCGCGTCCTGATTGAGTTTTTCGTAAGCAGATTCACGGTCAACAGCAGTTTCATAAACGTCGGCTAAGATTGAAGCTTGCAGAATGCTTTGGCGCTCTGCGGCTGTGATTGGACCAAGGCGGCTGCCCGGTGGAATCACAAACGCACGCTCCACAATGCCGGGTCGGCCTTGAGCATCGAGCACCGAAACCAAGGCCTCACCGACACCTAGTTCCGTGATTGCACTGGCCACATCAATTGTTGGATTAGGACGTAGTGTGGTTGCGGCACTATGCACCGCTTTTTGATCGCGTGGCGTAAAGGCGCGTAGGGCATGTTGGATACGGTTGGATAATTGTCCGAGCACAGTATCCGGAATGTCCATAGGGTTTTGCGTGACAAAGTAGACACCGACACCCTTAGATCGAATGAGGCGAACCAAGCGTTCGACTTTTTCGAGCAATACAGATGAGGCGTCGGCAAACAGCAGATGTGCTTCATCAAAGAAGAATACCAACTTAGGTTGTTCAAGGTCGCCGACTTCGGGCAGTTGCTCGAATAGCTCTGACAATAGCCACAGCAGAAAGGTCGCGTAGAGCTTGGGCGCGTTCATGAGTTGTTCAGCAGCTAAAATATTAATCATGCCGTGACCGTTACGGTCGGTCTGGATGAGGTCGGCGATATTGAGCGCGGGCTCACCAAAGAAAGAGTCGCCACCTTGCTGCTCAATTTCGATTAAGCCACGCTGAATAGCACCAATCGAGGCGACAGAGATATTACCGTAATTGGTGGTGTAGACTTTGGCGTGCTCGCCAACGTGGCGCAGCATCGCGCGTAAGTCTTTTAAGTCGATGAGTAGCATGCCGTTATCGTCGGCAATTTTAAACACTAGTGTGAGTACGCCTTGTTGGGTTTCATTCAGATTTAATAGCCTAGCCAACAGCAATGGGCCCATTTCCGAGATGGTCGTGCGCACCGGATGACCTTGTTTGCCGAGCACGTCCCAAAATACGACTGGGTTTGCAGCGTAGATAAAATCGCTGATTCCCAATTGCTCTAAGCGGCTAGTCAGTTTGGCTTGCGGTTTGGCTGCTTGTGACAGTCCCGCGAGATCGCCTTTAACGTCTGCCATAAATACAGGTACCCCAATGCGAGAAAATGCCTCTGCCAATCGTTGTAAGGTCACAGTTTTTCCGGTGCCGGTGGCGCCAGCAATCAGCCCGTGGCGGTTTGCCAACGCAGGGAGCAAATGAATCTCTTTGGTCGATTTTGCGATCAACAAGGGTGTCGTCATGATGGCCTCGTGGGATTACGGGTTGGCTCTATGATAAGATTTAGTGAATTTTAACGGGTTAATGTGGTGAGAGGGATAAATACAGGATTATGGCCGGACATTCAAAATGGGCGAACATACAGCACCGTAAGGGTCGTCAAGACGCCAAACGGGGCAAAATTTTTACACGTTTAATCAAAGAGATCACCGTGGCTGCCCGCCTTGGTGGTGGTGACGTGGCGAGTAATCCGCGCTTGCGGCTTGCGGTAGAGAAAGCCTATGAGCAAAATATGCCGAAAGAGAACGTGGAGCGGGCCATTAAGCGCGGCAGTGGCGGTCTTGAGGGTGTGAATTACGAAGAAATTCGCTATGAAGGCTATGGCATTGGCGGGGCTGCAGTGATTGTTGACTGCATGACAGATAATCGCACTCGTACTGTGGCCGATGTCCGACATGCGTTCACCAAATATGGTGGTAACTTAGGCACTGATGGCTCGGTAGTTTTTTTGTTTCGTCATTGTGGTCAGATGGTGTTTGCTCCTGGGGTGAATGAGTCGCAGTTGGTGGATGCTGCCATTGATGCGGGCGCTGAAGATGTGGAGACTCACGAGGACGGTAGTATCGAGGTGATTACCGGCCCAGCAGATTTAAGTGCAGTGCGCAGTGCTTTGGCCGCTGGCGGCTTTAAACCCGCCTTGGCTGAGGTGACTATGAAGCCTACGAACGAGAATGCATTGGTCGGTGATGATGCGATTCGTATGCAAAAGCTACTCGATGCCCTTGAGGCTGTGGATGATGTGCAAGAAGTCTACACGACTGCTGTGTTTGACGAGACCGCTTGAGCACTGCAATAGCACCACTGCGTATTCTGGGTATTGATCCAGGCTTAAGAGTCACCGGCTTTGGGGTGATTGAGCAGACGGGTCAGCAACTCACTTATATCACCAGTGGCTGTATTCGTAGTGGTACGGGGTCGCTGCCGCAACGCATTAAGGTGCTCTATGCCGGTATGCAAGAGGTAATCGCCACCTTCAAACCACAGTGTGTCGCGATTGAAATCGTGTTTGTCAATGTAAACCCGCAATCGACATTGCTGTTAGGGCAAGCGCGCGGCGCTCTGATTGCGGCCTCAGTAGCAGGGGACCTCGAGGTCGCGGAATATACTGCGCTACAGGTCAAGCAAGCCGTAGTCGGTGCCGGTAAGGCTGCGAAGTCACAGGTTCAGGCGATGGTGCGACGTTTGTTGCGCCTGCCAGGGGAGCCCAGCGCAGATGCCGCAGATGCTTTGGCTTGTGCGATCTGTCATGCCCATAGCGGTCAGGGCTATGGTGGAGTTGGCGTTGGTTTGCGTCGTCGTGGTGGGCGCTTGCGCTAACGATATGCAAAAGCGCTGCGCGCGCTCGTACAACGGCTACAATATCGTTATTGTTGCTTTGTGCTGTGGTGGACTAGTTTTGTGTGTCGGTGATGCGCAGAGAAATTGTGTTTAATGAATGCGATCAAGGCATTTGATCAAATAATGGGAATGTGACGGATGATTGGACGGATTAGCGGTAATTTGCTTCAGAAACAACCGCCACAAATTATTGTCGATGTCCACGGTGTCGGGTATGAGATTGATGTGCCGATGAGCACCCTCTATCAATTACCGGCGGTTGGGGCTGCGGTGATGTTGTTTACGCAGCTCATTGTGCGAGAGGACGCGCATTTGTTGTATGGCTTTGCAACCGAGGCGGAGCGAGCTTTGTTTCGGCAATTGATAAAAATTTCTGGTGTGGGCGCGCGTACCGCTTTGTCAGTCCTCTCTGGGATGTCTGTGGCGGATGTGCACGCCGCAGTGCGTGCTCAAGATAGCGCCCGCTTGATCAAAGTGCCGGGGATTGGTAAAAAAACTGCTGAGCGTTTGCTATTAGAATTGCGTGATCGTCTAGGTGCACAAGTGGGTGCAGTCGCCACTGATGTGGCAGGCTCAGCTACGGCCGACGTGGTGAATGCGCTCAATGCTTTGGGGTATAACGATCGTGAAGCGAATTGGGCGGCAGCACAATTGCCGGCAGGGGTAGTAGTGACTGAAGGTATTCGCCAAGCTTTAAAATTACTCTCTAAGTCTTAAGCTTTTCTTAAGCTTTCATTGCTAGTGCTTCACTGTTAACGTTGAATACGAGTCCATACAATATTGAATCAGGTTAATTGTCTATGATCGAAACTGATCGTTTGATCTCTACCGCACCGAGTTCTCCGCAAGAGGAGGTGATGGAGCGCGCGTTGCGTCCCAAGGTGCTTGACGAGTATGTGGGTCAGGAGAAAATCCGCGGCCAATTATCGATTTTTATTGAGGCTGCGCGCAAGCGTAAAGAAGTGCTGGATCATGTATTGTTGTTCGGACCGCCAGGTTTAGGCAAAACCACCTTGGCGCATATTATTGCGCGTGAAATGGGCGTGAACTTGCGCCAGACATCTGGCCCGGTATTGGAGCGAGCCGGAGATTTGGCGGCAATGCTGACTAATCTAGAGCCTCATGATGTGTTATTTATTGATGAGATTCACCGGCTATCACCAGTCGTCGAAGAGATTCTCTATCCCGCACTTGAGGATTTTCAAATCGACATCATGATTGGAGAGGGGCCAGCAGCACGCTCGGTGTAGCTTGATTTGCCACCATTTACTTTGGTCGGCGCGACCACTCGTGCTGGCATGCTGACTAACCCCTTGCGCGATCGTTTTGGTATTGTGGCGCGTCTAGAGTTTTATACCCCTGCGGAATTAACCCAAATTGTTGAGCGCTCAGCGCGCCTACTCGAGGTGACCATGGATCTAGCCGGCGCGCGGGAGATTGCCAGTCGGTCGCGCGGCACCCCTCGAATTTCCAATCGGCTATTACGACGGGTGCGTGATTATGCGGAAGTGCGCGCTAACGGCCAAGTGACGGCCAAGGTTGCGGATGCTGCGCTACAAATGCTCGATGTAGATAGTGCGGGTCTGGACGTGATGGATCGTCATCTATTGCAGGCAGTGATCGATAAGTTTGGGGGTGGACCAGTCGGTGTAGATAATTTAGCCGCCGCCATTGGTGAAGAGCGCGATACGATTGAAGATGTGCTCGAACCTTATTTGATCCAACAAGGCTATCTACAGCGTACCCCGCGAGGTCGTATGGCGACAGCTGCAGCCTATCGCCATTTTGGTTTGGTGAAGCCGCGTGCTGACGGTGGTTTGGATTTATGGGACAGTGCTGTGGTGCGCCCAGACAACCCCCAGTCACGGTAAACTTAAATAACATAACTATTTGAAGTAATTGAAGTAATTGAAGTATTGGAAGTATTGGAAGTAATTGAATTAATGTAATCAATTGAATAATTTAAATAACACTCAAGCTGCCCTAGCACCCCAAATCAAGCCCTTTGCGTGGCCAGTGCGGGTCTATTACGAAGATACTGATGCTGCGGGCGTGGTCTATTACGCGAATTATTTGCGTTTTATGGAGCGGGCGCGAACCGAGTGGCTGCGACATCTCGGCTTTGACCAAACAGTGTTGGTTGATCAGTTGGGTGTGGTTTTTGTCGTGCGTTCGGTAAAGATTGATTATGATTTGCCTGGGCGTTTTAACGATCTGCTGCAAGTGACGGTAGAAGGTATTAATGTGGGCGGTAGTCGGCTTGAACTGACCCAGCGCGTGTTGCGCGGCACCGAATGTATTGCGCAGGCGCAGGTGGTTGTAGTGTGCGTTAGCAGCTTGACCTTCAAGCCGCTGCGCATCCCTGCACCACTGCGTTCAACTATTAACTAGAGGATAGGCATGACCAAAGGAATTCAATCGTGAACGTGACAGTAACGCAGGATATGTCAGTGCTGAGTTTGATCACAGGTGCCAGTGTGCCAGTGCAATTGGTGATGACTTTATTATTAGTGGCCTCACTATTCTCGTGGTATTACATTTTCTTGAAAGTGCTCACGCTACGCCAAGCAGATACTCAGACTCAGGAGTTTGAGCGGCTATTTTGGAGTGGTGCCGATCTGAAAGTGTTGTTTCAGCGCATTGTTGCTGACCCTGCTGCAGCTGGTAGTTTGGAGCGGATTTTTGAAGCCGGTTACCGTGAGTTTGCCAAGCACCGCCGAGATTCGGGTGTGGATATGGCCGCAGTGATGGATAGCACGCGTCGGGCGATGCGGGCGACCTATCAGCGCGAAATGGACAAGCTAGAGTCGTCACTGGCGTTTCTGGCCTCAGTTGGCTCGGTCAGTCCCTACGTGGGCTTGCTGGGTACTGTATGGGGCATTATGAATGCGTTTCGCGGACTCGCAAATGTGGCGCAAGCAACCCTGGCCCATGTTGCCCCAGGAATTGCCGAGGCCTTGATTGCAACTGCGATTGGATTGTTTGCTGCGATTCCGGCAGTAGTTGCTTACAACCGATTCTCCGGTGACGTGAATCGGCTGGCTATTCGCTTCGAGTCCTTTAGTGAAGAGTTCTCTAATGTGCTACAGCGGCAGGTGCGTTAATCTATGTATCGATCGAATCGTTCTAGTCGACCGTTGATGAATCAAATCAATGTTGTGCCCTACATCGATGTGATGATGGTGCTATTGGTGATTTTTATGGTGACCGCACCCTTGGTCAATCCTGGTCAGGTGGAGTTGCCTTCGGTGGGTAAGACTTCTGCACCACCAGTATCCCCATTAGAGGTGTCTGTGCATGTTGATTTGAGCTTATGGTTGCGCGAGCCAGGTGCACCTTCACGGCGTGTGAGTCGTGATGAGTTGCTGGCGGTGATCCGTCAAAAGCAAGCGCGTGCGCCCGAGCAGGCGGTGGTGATCGCTGCCGATAAAGACGTGCGTTATGCCGCAGTATTAGAGGTGATGGATATGCTGCAACAGAATCAGGTGCAAAAAGTTGGCCTCCTAGCCCGCCCCCGTAGCTAATGACTGCACCGGAGAAGAAATCCCGCGAACAGATGATCGCTGGCGCGCTAGCGATTTTGATGCATGTCTTGTTGATACTGGCATTGATCTTTGGCGTGAGTTGGCAACGGCAAACCGTAGAACAAGTTGCGGTTGTGGAGTTGTGGAACCAAACGACAGCACCTGTGGCCGAAGCGCCAGCGGCCGAAACAGAGCCAACTGCGCCTCCGCCACCGCCACCCAAAGCAAGCAAGCGGCTTCCACCGCCGCCGAAGGTGACGCCATCATCCCCGCCACCTGCACCACCAGTTAAGACTGATCTAGCTAAGGCCAAAGCTGATATCGCGCTCAAGGATAAGCGCGAGCAAGAGCGCCAGAAAAAGGCGCGTGAGGATGAGCGGTTAAAAGAGAAAGAGCGGGAGAAAGAAAAGGATAAGCAAAAGCAGCGGGATAAGGAAAAAGACAAGGAAAAAGACAAGGAAAAAGAGAGGGAAAAAGAGAGGGAAAAAGCAAGGGATAAAGATAGAGAAAAAGAAAAAACCAAAGCGCGAGAGTTAGAGCAGCAGAAAGCGGACGCGCGTGATAAGGCCAAAAGAGATCAGGAAAAAGCCCAAGAGCGGGCGCGTGAAGTCGAGTTTGAGAAGAAAAAGCAGGCCGAACAAGAGCAGGTCAAGCAGCGGCAAGCCGCCGAGGCTCGCTTGCAAGCAGAGCAAGAACGTATGCGAGCGAACGAGGCGCAGCAACAAGCGGCAGGTCGGCAGCGCGAGATTGAAAAATACAGTGATGGAATACGTGCGCGCGTCCATGCCAAGGTGATATTGCCGCCAGGAGTTGCGCCCAATCTGCAGGTCGAAGTGAACGTTAAATTGTTGCCTGGCGGTGATTTATTAGATGTGCGGATACTCAAAGGCAGTGGCAATGCGGCCTATGACGCTGCAGTCGAGCGCGCGGTCAGGGCGGCCACACCCTTTGCAGTGCCTAGTGGTGAGTTGTTTCATCAGAAGTTTAGAAGTTTCGAGATGGTGTTTAAACCTATGCAATAAGCGTGGTTTGCGGCATATTGCGCGCTTGAGTGATACGAATGCCAAGTCTGGAGTCTTGCAGAGGGCTGTGGTGATGATGATTGAGCTAAAGGCAAATGATTAAATGATATTTAAAATCAATAAGTTAATAGTTTTTTTGGGAGTATTGAGCGGACTCTGCTGTGGTGCGGCACCGTCACTTGCCCAGCTGCGGATTGAGGTGGTTGGTGGTGGTGCTAGCCAAATCCCGATTGCGATTGTGGCGTTTAAGTCTGAGGAAGGGCTGAATCAACGCATCACGCCTGTGGTTTCTGGTGATTTGGTGCGCAGTGGATTATTTAAGTCTGTTGACGTTG